>Ga0207024_10137_pt1 | contig 21673 bp, 12 predicted proteins | sample Alteio_BWMinCont_44_FD_153470 | JGI IMG/M metagenome (GOLD analysis project Ga0207024, IMG submission 153470) | Enriched cells from forest soil in Barre Woods Harvard Forest LTER site, Petersham, Massachusetts, United States -... | ecosystem: Environmental > Terrestrial > Soil > Temperate forest >...
AAGCGTCTTAAGCCCGGCATGCCTAATTGATCTAGGGTTTTAATTTTCGAAGGAATAGTTCGAAACACGCCCGCCGGCCCGCGGTTTTGCATAAACACATTGACGCGAAAACGGGCTAAATTTTTTACTTCAAAGGAAAAGTCAGCCTCGAGATTTTTTTCAAACTCACTGCGTTGTTTATCCGTCATGATGTCATTTAATAAGGCCATGACTTGTTTGCTATCCAAGGGATCGGTTTTAATTCGCCGTAAATCCCCATCCACACGCAACATAGGTGGCATTTCCGTCGACAAATGTAAATCGGAAGCATTATTTTTCACACTAAAAGCGAGTAATTCTGTTATTTGCATCGAAATGGTCCTAAAAATTGAGGTATTTATGATAAGATTAGCACGAATTTAGAAAATAAGGGTAGATTTTACCGGGAAAGCTTATCAATGCGTAATATTATTTTTGATTTAGGAAATGTGCTAGAAGATTTAGATGAAACTGCCACCGCAGAAGCCTTTGCAGCTTTAGGTTCAACCGATTGGCAAGAACTATTTTCGGTTAAAAAACAGCATGCCTTATTTGATATGCTAGACCGAGGGGATCTAAGTTCAACCGAGTTATGGGATTTTTTGCGCAAAGAATTATCAATTCGTGATGCCGATGATGCCACTATCAACCAAGCTTGGTGCAGTTTATTATGCGGTATCAAACCTGAAAAAATTCGCTTATTGCAAGCGCTACGCCAAACTCACAAATTATTTTTGCTAAGCAATACTAATTTGATGCATATTGAACATATCCAAGCACGACTACAACGGGAATATAATCTTCATTTAGAAGATTTATTTGATAAAGTCTATTTATCTTATGAAATGGGTTTGCGCAAACCGGATTTGACTATTTTTCAAACTATTTTAACTGAACAAAATTTAAACCCGGCAGAGACTCTATTCATCGATGATCATCCTTTAAACATTCCCCCCGCAGAAACCTTAGGCATTCATACTTTACATTTAACCAAAGATAAAAATTTATTAGATTATTTTGCGCTTAATAAACAAAATGTATTAACTTATGTTGCCAAGCCCTCAGTACCCGTGCGCGCCGCCAGTTTGATTAAAACCAAAATACCCAACTTTATCCCTAAAATCGGTATTATCTTAGGTTCGGGTTTAGGCGGTTTGGTAGATTTATTAACCGACGCTGTTAGCATTGCGTATGATGACATACCAGATTTTCCCCTCTGTCACGTCCAAGGTCATGCGGGTAAATTAGTATTAGGCTATTTAGCCGGTGTGCCGGTGGTATTTTTACAAGGTCGCAAACATTTTTACGAAGGCATTGATAATAAAGATATTCAAATTTTAGTGCGGACTTTAAAAACCTTAGGTTGTGAAATTTTATTAATCACCAATGCCGTGGGTTCTTTGCGAACAGATGTCGGCCCCAGCCAATTAATGTTGATTCAAGATCATATGAACTTTCAATTTAATAATGCTTTAGTTGGCGAAAATGACGAAAGTTTTGGGCCACGGTTTATACCCATGGATGATGCTTACGATCTAGAATTACGTAACATCATGCAAGCCACAGCCAAAGAGTTAGATATTCCCTTAGCTACTGGCGTTTATTGTGGAACCTTAGGCCCCAACTTTGAAACCCCGGCAGAAATTCGCGCGTTTCGCACTTTAGGCGCTGATGTTGTAGGCATGTCGACAGTTTCTGAAGTGTTGGTCGGACGGCATTGTGGTTTACGAGTGGTGGTAGTTTCTACTATTACGAATTTCGCCGCCGGCATGAGTGCGGAAAAACTGAGTCATGAATTAACGCTGCATTATGCTAAATTGGGCGCGACTAATTTAAGTAATTTGATCCGTAATTTTGTTGGAAAGTTTAAATAGAGAAATATCCTGCCAGTGAAAAAACTGGTATCCAGAATTGATCCCCTCTCCCGCTTGCGGGGGAGGGTTAGGGTGGGGGTTTTCAAACGTAAGCCCCCTCACCCCCAACCCTCTCCACTGCGTGGTGGAGAGGGGGATTTTCTGCCTGCGATAATTATGGATAATGAGCAAGCCTATGCTGGCATGACAGAGTCGTCTTATTGCAATCTAAATAACTGTTCTCGATCTCTGCTAAAAAATCGTTGTAATAAAATTACTGCGAAAATAACACAAGATAACGGTGGAGACCACGCCCCATGCATGGGGAATACATAAACAGATAAATAATAAGATCCAATGAATCCAATTAACAAAATAATAAATGATAGAGATAGCCAAAGATTGCGTTCAATAAAAATAAGCTGATACCAATATAAAGCAAAAACGGGCGCTAATATGGCGTAACTATTCATTTCCGTGCGTGAGCTAAATAATAATAAATAAATTGCGGCAATAGAATAAATAAACATTACTTGTTGCGATGAGTTTAACTTGCTCCGTTTAGCGATAAGACAAATAACTAATGCTCCTAGTGCTAATAAGCCTCGAATAATAGTTTGCACCAAAACTGACAAATGAATACCAACAAGATTAAATAAATTAAAAAATTGCGCCCAATTAGTCGCATGGATAGCATCCTCTTTGGTCATAAATTTATAATTAGCCACTAAGGCTTGATATTGAGCAATAACATAATGCGGATTTTTACCCAGAAAAGGGATTAACGCTGCAATAATTAATAACAGTAATAATTTTAATCGTAAGCGTGGATAGAGTGCTAAACATAATAATAATAAAATAATAAATAGGGTTTTAAAGGCTAATCCTAAAGTCAGATAACATGCTGCTAACCACCATTTTTCCTCATAAATTGCCACTAAACTTAATAGCCCCAAAACTAATATTGCCATACTTAATTGACCATTTCGTATGGCATCGAGACTGATAATGAGAGTGATGAAGGTCACGAAAAAAAATAACTTACCTAATTTATCTTTGCTTACAAACATTGCACAGGTTTTATAAAGACTATACGCCATTAGCAACATCCATAGCGCGCGCCAAATAACATGGGCTAGTTTGGCTGGGTGGATATAAGTAAAGGGGATATACAACATGGCAGATTGTGGCAAATAAACAAAATCTTGGCCTTGGAGTTCATATAAATTTTGATTAACCAACCAATGCAGGGCGCCATGCTCATAGGCAATTAATACAGTACGCTCTATATACGACCAAAAAGTAAAATAGGTCAATATTAGGAAAACTAGCCCTAAGAGTATGCAAGCATTGCGGGTAGTCATGAGGGAATTTAAAAATTTGAAAGACATGATGTAAATAGTTTATCATTATCCCATGGCTAAACTTTATTTTTATTACTCAGCAATGAACGCTGGAAAAAGCACAATGTTGTTACAATCCAGTTATAACTATCGTGAACGCGGCATGAATACTTTAATTTTCACACCCGTATTTGACGATCGTTTTACCATAGGTAAAGTCACATCGAGAATTGGCCTCGCAGCCGATGCCATTACCTTTGATAAGGACTTCAACTTTTATGCCTATGCAGCCGAGCAATTTGCTAAGCCAGATCATAATATCAAATGTGTATTGCTAGATGAAGCTCAATTTTTAACCAAAACGCAAGTTAATCAATTAAAACAAATCACGGATTTATTAGGCATTCCCGTATTAGCTTATGGCTTACGCACAGATTATATGGGTGAACCATTTGAAGGCAGCAAATATTTGCTAGCCTGGGCGGAAAACCTGATTGAAATTAAAACCATTTGCCATTGTGGCCGCAAAGCCACTATGAATTTGCGTATCGATGAACAAGGTCACCCTATTCGCTCAGGTGAACAAGTGGTTATTGGCGGAAATGATAAATTTACTGCCACCTGCCATTTACATTTTGAGCAACCTGCTTAAAAAAGCTTAATCCAATGTGTCACAATAATACAGAAACCTTGTGTTATTGTGACAACTTGAATTTAAACACTAGCGAGTCCTATAAAACTTAATAATATTTAGGAAACTATATGTATAACATTCCCGCTTTTCTTCTCGCTGATCCTAATTTCCCCGTTGGAGTGCCGCAGGACCTACCTCCAGAACTATGGGACGCTATTTTAGAGCGAATGGGGCCTTATGATCAGGCTGCTTTTGCAAGGGTTGCTTTAAGAGCCAGAAAAATAGTAAATGGATATAAACCATCTCCTTTATATCCACCCTTAAATTATTTTGCTCCCGCTACCCAATCTACCTTTACAGTAACTGATGCTTTCGCTAACCTTGATCATCCGGAGCAACCTTTTATTCGTTCAAGGCAAGCTATCTCTATTCCTCATGACCTTCATCACTCTAGCCTTATCATTTGGTCACAATCTAGCATTTACTTTTTTACTTTCCCCAATCACCCCTGTGGTATGCCTGCCGAATTAACCACAAAAAAAATTGGAATCCAGAATGGCAAGATTATTACCTTATGTGCTTTACATCCCCATAAAAGAGCTTTCTTAATATTTTGTGACGATATAATAAATCCTATACAACTCTATTATGATGACAATTCAGCTCGTCAGGAGTCAATTACATTGTTTAGCAGCATAATAGGGGAAAGGCATAATTTCTTAAGCGAGATAAACAAGTGCAAAGGAAAAATAACTATTAACACCTCCCGTTATCAAGAGAATAAGTATTTAGTCATGGTAAGAGTTCCAAAAGATGGAAATGAAAATAGTACTTTATTTTTGAGTGTCGAACTAGACACCTTCACTATTAGATTCATTGACACCAACAATGAACTTTGGACTCAAAATACATCGTTTGGCAGCTTATTAATTTCCCAGGCCTGTGTCTATGCATGTGATACTGGAAAAAAGGCTTACCAAAGAGTTAGATATGATCCTGCTGCGAATAAATTTCTTTGGTCACAGGATTCCATTCCCTACCAAGAATTCAACTATACGCAACCATTGCCTGATAATATTACTTTAATGGACAGTTTCCCCGTTTCTACTTACCACCCTATTATAAAATGTTTAAAAAATGGCGAGCCTTTTATCGGCATATTTAAACAATCTTATCCAGATGAAAATCCAGATGAAATTCTTCGGCGTTTTTATTTGGAGAAAAACTATTTAATTGCTCTGGGTTCCGGTATCACCACCTTCACCAGGATACAAAATATTGAAAATTTTAAAACAAAAAACCAACTTATTTTTCAAGGTCAATGTATCGACATTCATTCGATGCCACCGAAACCACCTACCATTGTACGTTTATGTAATGGACAATTTGTTGCCATACGTTCCCACTTTGGAATTAATAATTCTTTGAAATTAGAATTAGAATTATATATGTTTCCTTTTCACTAATTTTTTCAGCAAACCCCTTGCATGCTAGCCAAACTTCAGTAAAATGCGCTCATGCCAAATCATTCTTCAAAACAAGCCTGGATAGTCGTACTCTCTGCTAGCTTATTTTTCTTCTTTGAATTCATGCAAATGACGGTGTTTAATAGTATTAGCGGCGAACTCATGCAAGCTTTTAATATTAATGGTACCCGCCTTGGCATTTTAGCCGCTGGTTATTTTTATGCCAATGTCATTTTCTTATTTCCTGTCGGTATTATTTTAGACAGATTTTCAACCCGCAAACTCATTATTAGTGGCTTAAGCTTGTGTATCTTAGCGACCATTGGCATGGCCTTGGCAACTAATTATTATTTAGCCTTGTTAGCGCGGTTTTTAATTGGCACTGCTGGCAGTTTATGTTTTTTAAGTGCTTCGCGCTTAGCTTCCCGTTGGTTCCCTACTGAACGCTTAGCATTTGTTATTGGTGTAGTGGTAACCATGGCTATGTTAGGTGGATTTATTGCCCAAACTCCCATGACTTATTTAGTACATCATGTCGGGTGGCGAGTGGCTTTATTAAGCGATGCGGTTTTGGGTGTCCTGTTTTTAATAATTATTATTAGAACGGTATATGATTTTCCACCACATTATCAAACCAAACATCAAGAAAATTTACAACAATTAAATGCTTTAGGATTTTGGCGTTCAATTGCTAAAGCCTTAAGCAATATTCAAAATTGGTTGGCAGGTTTATACACCTCATTACTAAACTTACCTATTTTTATTATTGGTTCTTCCTTTGGTAGTTTGTATTTTCAACAAATACACCATTTTTCTCGCACTCAAGCTTCACTTTGTAGCAGTATGATTTTCTTAGGCACCATTATTGGGTCACCCTTCATTGGCAATTTATCGGATCGTTTAGGCGTGCGCTGCAAACCCATGATTATTGCAGGTTTTATTTCTTTATTCTTAACCATTGGCTTAATAGTGTTTAGTAATCCAAGCGTATTCGAAATGTGTCTGTTAATTTTTGCTATGGGAATCTTTACCAGCGCGCAAATTATTGGTTACCCATTAATTGCGGAAAGCAATCCACTGGCTTTAACCAGCACATCAATTGGAGTGGCCTCGGTTTTGATCATGGGTGGCGGCGCTGTATTTGAACCCTTATTTGGTTGGTTATTAAACTTGTACTGGGATCACAGCACTCTCAATGGCATAGCGCAGTATTCGCACAAAGATTTCACGGTGGCTTTATTGATTTTACCAATAACCATTGTCATCGGGATTATTGCTGCGTTTTTAGCGAAAGAAACCTTTTGTAAACATCAGGGCGAAAGAGTTTCAAATTAAGATTTTCAACTTTTTGTCATCTTCGCAAGGAGCGTTAAGCGACGCTAGCGGAGATCCAAGGTTTTGGTAAGCCTAAGCACAGAAACTGATAAGAAGTAAGAAAAAGGGGTTATGGATCCCCGCTTATTCCGCACGTACTTCTTTTTGAGCACTATGCCTAGCGAGGATGACGCCGTTCAATAGTATAAAATAATGTGGAGATAAACATGTCAACTAAAATGACCGTACAATCCTGGGCCGTACCTTTATGCGCCGCCTTGTTTTTCCTCTATGAATTCTTTCAAATGAATATGACTAATTCTTTAGCGCCCTACTTGATGCAAGATTTTCAAGTCCCTGCCGAAGCTTTAGGTATTTTATCTTCTTATTATTTTTGGTCGACGATGTTATTTTTATTTCCTGCTGGGATTATTTTAGATCACTTCCCAACTAAAAAAGTTATTTTAACAGCTTTGACTTTTTGTTTAGCGGGGGTATTTTTATTTTCTCAAACCCATTCCATTGCGCTCGCTAGTTTTAGCCGTGCGCTAGAAGGCGTGGGCAGCGCGTTTTGCTTTTTAAGTTCTATCCGTTTAGCTTCACGCTGGTTGCCGGCTAATCACATGGCCTTAGCTGCTGGTATTATCGTTACAATGGCATTCATTGGTGGCACACTTGCCCAAGCGCCTTTAACTTTCTTAGCTCAAGCAGTGGGCTGGCGCAATGCGATTGTATTAGATGGCGTGGTAGGTATCATTATTTTTATTATCATTGCTTTAGTAGTACGTGATTATCCAGCTGATAGTACCGTTAAATTACAAGAACAAGCTTCGCACAAACAATTAGGCTTTTTACACAGCTTACAACATGCTTATTTAAACTGGCAAAATTGGTTGTGCGGTATTTACACCAATATGATGAATTTATCGGTGTTTGTAATTGGCGCTATTTTTGGTGGTATTTATTTAACGCAAGCACATGGCTTAACTGCTGATGAAGCCGCGACCATTAGTGGATTTATTTTTATTGGCAGCTTAGTAGGTGCGCCTTTATCAGGCTGGATTTCTGACGCTATGGGTAAACGTTTATTACCGATGCGAATTGGCATGATTTTATCATTAGTCGTGTTAGCGATTATTTTGTATATTCCTGGTTTATCTTTTACAGCTTTATTAACCTTATTTTTCCTGCTTGGGCTTTTTACCAGTGCGCAAATTATTAGTTATCCTTTAGTCGCGGAAACCTGCCCACCTGCTATTACCGCCATGAGTATCAGCGTGATTTCCTTTAATGCCATTAGTGGTGGCGCTATTTTTCAACCTTTTGTAGGTAAATTATTAGATAACCAATGGCTAGGCCAAATAACAAATGGCGTGCGAATTTATCCAACGTCAGCTTACCAATATGCCTTCAGTGTATTAACGGTTGGTTTAATCTTAGCCCTTATCGTGACTTTCTTCATGAAAGAAAGTAATTGTAAGCGGGTTGAAGTGGAAAAGTAATTTAAGTAATAGTTAAAATTTTTTCGAGTAATCTAAACATCGTCGAATGATAATCATGATACCAATCATGACAATGCTGATATCTATTTCTTGCATTATCAATAGCATTCATTCTTTTAGCAAATAACGACCCCGTGTCAAATTTACTTTTCTCATAATTTGGCATCCAATGTGCCAATCTTGCTTCCAAATCACTTTGGTTTTTTATTTTATTACCTGCTTCAAAATGTAATAATAACCAATACTCAAACTTAGGGTTACTCAAAGCTAAACCATAATTTGGCTTTGCCTCACTCCAATTAATTACAGTTTGCAGGTCCTCTTGCGTATTATTATCAACATCTATCACTAGCCAAACTTCATCATCATTTCTAATTTTTTCTTCACGAATAAAACGTTTAGCCTTTTCCAAAATCTGTTTGGCTGTGGTTTTCTTATTAGAATGCTGCATATTAATATGCGCTTTAATACTTTGGCGTTTTATCATAGCAAAATATAAAGGCTCTGTTTCTTCTCCTTCCAGAAAAAGATAAAAAATCTTGCGATAAGAACGCATTGCTGTAGGGCGTGTAAATCGTTTAGTCATACAAATTAACTTTTATTAAAGTTTTTCACTTCTGAACCCCATAATAAAATTTTTGGAATTCCTCCCAAACGGCCTTGTAAATAACTTTTACGAATGTCCTTATCATAACGAATATCTTTATAATCTCCAAAAGAAAATAAGGTGGAACAACCTTGTTCATCTTTTTCTGTAACCCAAATTTCATCACGTCGTAATAAATGTTGATCCATTAATAATACATCATGCGTGGTAAAGATAAGTTGCGAACGAGTTTGTGGTGTACAAGAGTTTAAATAAGTTTCTATAAAACTGCGAGTTACTAAAGTATGAAAACAGCGATCAATTTCATCTATGAAGTAAGTTGCATCCGTTTTTAAATCTAAAAGCTTTTGGAAAACAGGCGCCAGGTCCATTATTCTTAAGGTTCCAGCAGATTCGTCTCGCTTTTCAAATTCGACATCTTTTCCCTCACTGGTTTTATGAAAAAAGCCTAGTTTCTTCGCTGCAAGCATACCATTTTTTTTACTAATTTCAATTTCGCCATTAAAACCACCTATCTTAGCAGAATCATTTTCTGAAAGCTCCTCGAATAACCTTAATTTAAACTCCTCTGGTAGCTGTAAATTTTCTATTGGTACATCTTTTCTTTCTACCTTATAAATACCTGTATCTAACTTAGCAAGCACATCGCTCATAAAATCCATATCAAAAACACCACGATGCGATGTTTGTGGGCCAAGCAATATAAGCTTATATTTAAACCAATCGTAAATAGCTTGGAATTCAGTAAGTTTCTGATCAACGGAATTAGTTAAGAACAATTGATTATCACGTGTACCTTCTGCAACAAAAACTAAACGTTGATTTTCTTTATATTCTTTACTCAATTCAATTTTTCCATTAATACGATGATAAAGAACTTTATCTGTGCTACCTAAAACTTTAATCAGTTTTTCTTCAACTATATGTTTATTGGTAATAGAAAAATTAAACTCATAACTTATTTCGTCAATTAATAGTTCAAAACTAAAATAAGAAGGTTGTTCAGTATATTGTTTGTCTAACTTAAAATATTCACGCGATATTAAGCTATCTGGCTGAGTGATACGCGTAACAAAACGTTGTGCAAAAGCCATTGCATTAAAAAGTTTAGTTTTACCGGACGCATTTGCACCATAAATAGCCGCCGTCGGCAGAATCCGCAATTTGGATTTACCTGTATCTGCAACGCGCTCTAAATGTTGCTTTTCGCGACTCGCCACCATAGAAAGAGTGACTTTATCGCGAAAAGATTGCCAATTTGCTACTGAAAAGTTAATTAACATAATCTCACTCCTGTGATTTTTTATCTTATACTTGGGTTATAATTTGGTGTTTTTTATAATTATAGTTGATTTGTGAGAAAAAATCTCTTAAAATTTAGTCATAAGTGGTTTGGGCTTAAACGAGTATCACAAAGTGGTATAGAACAAGACAGAGCCAGTGTCACAGCTTCTCTTTTAATTAAATTATGTTTTATAAAAAGGAGGAGTGTTATGACAAAAATACTAAGCATGTTAGTTTTGATATGGATCCCCGCTTATTCCGCACGTACTTCTTTTTAAGCACTATGCCTGGCGAGGATGACGCCGTTCGATAGTATACAAATAATATGGAGATAAGCATGCCAACTAATAAGGACTTTCTAACACTTTGCCAAAATCAATAATTTCGGAAAAGTAAACAGCCAAAAAGCCTTTTGGTGCACCAGAATAGCATACTATTCCGGTGCACCAAAAGGCTTTTTGTCATTCCTTTACATCATCAAGGTTACGTTAAAAAATCCGCCCCAGGACATATTGGTTCCAGGCGTTTGGGTAATACTAATCGGTTTAGCCAGAGTTAAAGTGGCGCTCACATTTTGCATCCACTGCATGTTTAACCCTATGCCAGCAGATTGTGCCACCGCATTGCTATTATTGGTGCCAGGGATAGTATTATAAAATACCATACCAGGGTCATAAAAAATTTCTGGCTGTAGTAAGGTAAAATTCCAATAAAGTGGTAAATCATACCGTAAGGCTAAAGATCCCATAACACCGCTATTACCGCTGATTATATAGGGCGTATAAGCTTGTCCAAATTGCTGTCCACCATAGCCAATTTGTTCGGAAGAAACTAAAGTGTTAGGACTGTATTGCACTTGGCTACTTAATGCCACGCTGGTGCGTTGAGTAATATAACGTACACTGGAAGTTGCCAAATTAAAATGTACAAAAGTTGTTTGCGCACCCACAACTGAAGGATCGCTTAAGGTCGTTGGGGTACCTAAAATCGGCATACCGGTGGTAGCTGAAAACGTCACATCATGATAGGTTTGCCACCACAGACCACGATAATTTAACCCGAGGCTCAGCGCTGTGACATGATCATCAAACAACTGCAGCTCATCACCATATAAATTATTATTGCTATCAACATGATAAAATGCCGTTTGTAAAACTAAGTTTTGTTGCGCCGAACTATAAAGTGGCTGATTGACATTCAGATTGTATTTAGTACTAACCCCTGACATGCCTAAGTTATTTAAAGATCCTCCTGGCTGAGTTAGAGTTTGGGTAACACTGGGGTTAATTTCGGTTGCGTAAGGACCTATGACAATATCATAACCCAAACTGCCATAACGCATTTGGTTTACAGAATTTAATGAAGTTGCGCCTACAGCATTGACAGAGTCAGCGCCAAATAAATCATACAGTGAAACTCCGACACTGCTTTGATAAGGGCCAATATATTGCGTGCCACGATTATTGGCATTAATAAATCCAGCAACCGGTTTTTCTTTTACTTGCACGATCAAATCTGCCGCTTGTGGGACTTGTTTATCTGGGGTTAAGGTTGCTGTCACTTGAATACCAGGCAACTGATTAGCTAAAGTTAAAAAACGATCGATACTATGGTAAGAAATAGGATCTTCTATCTCCACTTGATAGGCATAACGTTCTAATTGCGTTTTAGCCGCCCGTGGGTCATCACCCGTAAAAATAATATGCTTAATTTCGCCGTTAATAACTTGTAATTTAATAACCCCTGCATTAGGATCAATTTCTTGCGGGGGTAAAATCACTTGCACTAAAATAAACCCGGCATTGCGATAAGCTTTTTCTACTGCCGCTGCTAATTGTTGCACTTCTTTAAAACTGACTTTTTCTCCGACCAAGCTTTGAGAAACTTTCTGCACACTAGCAGGGATGACTTTGGCATCCACTAATTCTACTTGTTTAACCATTATTTTTTGTTTCACTGATTCAGCATAGTGAATATATTGTGCATTACTCGTGGTTTGAAATTCACTTTGATTAGAATTTTGTCCACTCGGCAAAGTTTGATTTAAGGCATTCATGACATTGGCAGGATTATTAGCCGGACTGTCAGGATCTGCGGCAAACACTTGAATGCTTAAAAAAGTAATAAAAAGCCCAATAATCATTTTTTTCATACAGTATTTCCTTAATAAAATTTAAACATTATCTTGTGAATCTTTCGATTCATCACTAGCACTACTTTGTAACCCATTTTGAAAATTTTGTAAACTATCTAAGAACAGTTGCATGCTTATTTGTAATGGTGAATTAGCAGCTAAGTTATCCATCCAGGATGCAGTGGAGGTTTCAATCCTGGCTTCTACTAAACTGGGATTATAACTATCACTATTCGCTGGCAATACGGGGTGCACGGGTGTTGGCGGAGCAGGAGGCGTTGGCGCTGCAGTCACGGTCAATTCACCAAATTCAGCGCTTGGGTCATAGCTTGCGGTGTAACCGCGAGTCGCTACAGCTGTGCCCGTCATCGTAATAGGATAAATCGCAGCAGGGGCTGATACGGGCACACCTTCAGAAGTGTAATTAACTCCACTGATAGCAACGTTATCCACCGTGTCTTGCGTGAAAGCATTGTCATAATCAACAGCATGCACAAAACCCGTCGCTTGATAATTTTCATCTGCTATGGGGCTAGGTAAAGTGATGCTATCGCCTTCGGTTTTAGTTTCACTAAAGGGCGTAGCTTCGGGTGCCAAGGTTAAATTTTCTGCCGTGCCAAATATATAGCGATTGCCACTTTCTGTCATGGTGCTAGCGGGCGTATAGGCTGTATCCCACACGGCTTGATTGCCACTCGCTAAACCTCCAAAGGTGTTGCCATCAAGATTAGTCAAATAAATATCCCAAGCATCGCCCGCACCAGTGGTAATAGCATTCGCGCCGGTGGTGTTATTTAATTGCGTGGCAGATAAAATCACATTGCCACCTGCAGTAATTGTGCCTAAATCCAAGGTACCATTTTGCACCAAGCTAATATTATTGCCAGTCAATGACACAGATCCTGTTAAAGCATTATTGGCATTCGTTAAGGTTACATCAGAACCCGTGTTAATCGTCGTCGCGCCACCCACTGTCAGCGCACCAGTTTGCGTAATGGGACCACTCGCCGTCACGCTGGCGGCATCATCGCTAAACAAAGAACCGATGATCAAACCTTGGCTGTCACTATCGGTAATTTGCACGCCGGTACTACCGGTTAAGCTCACCGCTTGATGATTAAAATCATTGCCGGCATTGCTCAAGTTGATACTATTGGCTTCCGCATTGATTGTCGTCGGGCCGCTGATTTGCATCGCTGTGCCACTCGCTTGCGTAACATCACCGAATACTGTCGGATTAAAAGTACCAGTTGCAGTAACATCACCAAATTCCACTGGATCAATATTACTCAGTCCAATATTATCGCCGCTTAAACTCAGTTCCCCATCAAAATGATTAGCGCTATCCAAGGTAATATCATTCCCCGCACCGGCCGCTAAGGTTGTTGCACCCGTCACAGTCAAGGCACCCGCTTGGGTAATCGCGCCATTAGTGTTTACATTCAAATCACCGCTGATAGTGCTAGCACCTAAATTTAGCGCGGCGTTATTGTCGAGCGTGACATTATTGGCAGAGCTAATAGTCACTGTATTTAAAGCATTGCTGGTACCATCCAGCGTGATATCGTGACCATTCGCATTGAGCGTGGTAGTACCACTGGCAGCGACAGTGTTAGCGACTTCCGTGATATTGCCTCCCGCTGTCACATTCAAATTACTCACATTAGTGGTGCCGAGTGCTAAAGCGCCAGCATTGGTGATAGTTGCAGTCCCCGCTGTCAATCCTACGGTACCTAAACTGTTATTCGCATTAGTTAAGGTAATATTGTGGCTAGCCGCATTAAGCGTGGCAATTTGATGGATTGTCAGCGGCCCGGTTTGCGTGATGTCGCCACCCGTACTTAAATCAAAATTATCGGTCATGTCACTGGCGCCCAATACAATACTATTGGCATCTACAATGTCGACATTGTTGCCGCCATGGGTAATGGCCAGCGTATTAAAATTATTATTGACATCGGTTAAATCAATCAGTAAATCCGCGTTGAGCGTGGTATTACCCGTAACGACTAAGGGTCCTGTTTCGCTGATGCCACCCACGGTGGTAAGATTCAGTGAACTTAATTTCGTATTGGTATTATCATCCACTTGCACCATATTTAAACTGCCACTGCCTTCTACCAAGCTCACAGCACCTGCGGTGATGCCACTGTGCCCTACTGTCACTGCACCGCCAAAACTATTGTCAGCATTGGTTAAGGTAATCGCGTTGGTACCGGCATCCAAATTACTCGTACCATCAACACTGATTGTGGTATCCGTTGCTTGGGTAATATCGCCGTTTTGTGCGGTTAAATTCAGATTGCCAGTCGCCGTTACTGCACCTACATTTAAACTGCTGGTGCCATCGGTGACGCTGATATTGTTACCCATTAAATTCACGGTTTGATTATGGAAATCATTACCGCTTGCTGTCAGAATAATGTCGCCGCCAGCATTCAGACTGGTCGTGCCACTCACAGCGAGAGAATTACCCAAGAGATCTTCCGTGATAGCTTGCAATCCAGCATTGTTATCGACATTCAAACTACCACCCAATGTAACAGCGCTTAAATTAATGGCGCCACGGCTCAGCAAGGTCATGTAATCAGCAGTAAAATTGGTGGTAGTTAAGGCGGACATATCGAGTTCATCACGTAAAGCCGGTGTCGTCCAAATCAAATTAAAATTGGCGCCAGGATTATCGGTGGTTTCATGCGTTAACACGGTATCGAGTAAAGTTTCTATTTGAGTATTTACGTTCCAACTTAAATTCGCTGCGGTATAAGAAAAACTATTTAAGAGTGCAGAAGTTTGCAACGTAGGAACCAGTCCAGAATTATCCACCATTCTTAAAAAATAAGGACTCGATGTGATTGCTCCAGCCGTTCCTCCTGTGACACTGCTCAAATCAACATTGCCACCCGCTGTCGTGGTATTCACTGTGCTAGCAGAAACATCGAAGCCTTGACCAATATTATCCACCGTAATATTGCCGCCGCCCGTGGCAGCGAGCGTGAGGGGTGCGCGGGGATCGCTTAAGGTAATGGTATTGCTTGAATCCGCGACCACATTGACATTCGCGAGTTTGCCAGTGGTTTCTAAAGTTGCGGAATTGGCGACGATTGAACCGTTACTACCTTGCGCAACGAGATCCACGGCGCCTGCTGAAACGAGGCTCAGATTGTTAAAAGTCGGCGCTGTGCCGGAATTAATTTTTGATAAATCAATTAAATTGCTACTGCTATCGTTATCATATCCCATCCGAATGGTATGCGGATCAGCTGGCGCATTCACACCCAAGCTAAAACCACTTGAGGCAGCCGGAAATCCATTTTGAAAAATGGTAGTAAACCAATTTGTCAGAGAGACATTACCACTGACGTCATTGCCAAAATTATAATTAGGCAAGTTGACATTCAAACTGCTAATAGTAGCCGTCCCAAACTCAGGAAAGAGATTAGGCGTATTATCCGAATCTTCTGTTACATTTAAGGCAAAGGTTGAAGTAATTCCATCCACAGCCACTCCACTGACATTCGTTTCAGTATTGAGTACAGATGTCGCAATATGACCATTTCCTCCATTACCAATGTTAATTGCTTCGCTGTCCCCTAATCCGGTTCCCGTCGCTTTGGCTGTCATGTTAGTGGTATTAATATAATCATCTGTTTGAGTGGCGGTAATATTAACCGCGCTGGCAAAACCTGTGGTTTCTAAATCGAGATTATTGACAACGATACTCGCTCCTCCATCAGTATTCGAATTGGCAGTAAAATTAATAGCGCCCGCGGATTTAATCGTGAGACCCGCCAGATTATCTGCTATATGCTGAGTATCCAAATTGATATACTGACCTATTGTCGCTGTGTGATCATCGCCTATTTCAATCGTATTATTATCACTCGGTAAATCCAGCGCTAAATCAAAAACTCCCGGAGCCGTTGCAGCGGGTAAAATCGTGTTATTGATAAAATCTTCCAGTGCATATGTATTCGCTGCTTGATTAAAATTCGGCGCGGTTAAACTAAAACTATTGAGTGGCGTGCCCAGGGTTAAAGTTGGTAAATTAGCAGAGCTCTCCGTCATATTCAATGCCAAGCTGGCCAAGTTCGTGTTAGGCGTAATCGTCACAGCACCACCATCCGTGCTGGTATTGAGTGTGCTCATGTTAATGTGATCGCTAGGCCCTTGTGAATTCACTGTAATAGCAGAACCTGCACCACTGGTTGCAAGCGTCACTGCATTCGCTGTGATCGTACCACCACCATTATTCCCAAGCTCAATTCCGCCTGCCGAGTTAATCGTTAGATTGTGAATCGTATTATTTAAAAGACTGAGATCAATATTGCTTGGGGGCACATTATCCCCCACGTTGATGGTATTCGTATCACTGGGTAAATTGAGATTCAAATCAAATGTGGAAGGTGCGCTGACATAAGGAAAAATAGTGCGATCTATAAATCTTTCTAAATCATTCGTGCCTATCGTTGGTGCAAAACTCGGTGCGCTTAAACTGAAACTACTGTAAGCAGGAACATAGCCATCGCCATTTTGACCATACACTAAATTCGGCATTACGTTTGCGTTTTCTGTCATGTTCAAAGCAAACGCAGAACCTGCGGTACTGCTGCCTTGCACATTATCTAAAGTAATTTGTCCACCATCATCCGTGGTATTCAAGCTGGGCGTCTCTACTCTTGCAGCTACTATAGCAGCGCTTGAACTAGACGTCGCGAGTGTCATGCTTTGACTGGCATCAGTGTAACTTGCTGTGATAGCCCCCGTTCCCGTTAGATTAACTTGATTGGCATTAAGCACACTACTAGGATTCGTTAAAGCAATAGCTCCGTCACTATTAACCGTTACATTGTGAATGATATTAGTCAAAGGAGCAAAGCTGATAAAAGATCCAAAAAAGGGTGACCCCATCACAATATCTTGTGTGAAGCTTGGCAAATTTAGAGTTAAATCAAAGGCAGAAGGTTTGGCAACATTGGTTAAAATATTATTATTCAAAAGATTATAAAGTACAGTAGTGTCAGCCGCGTTATAATTTTGCGCTGTCAAACTAAAGCTATCAAACTTGCCAACGGTAAAGGCATTGAAAGAAGATAGAGTATCGGATGAATCTTCGGTCGCGTTTAAAGCAAAGCTGCTGTTCGAAGTAAGATTCGTTAAATTGATGGTACTGTCATTGACTGCAACATTGAGCGCCGGTGTATCGACTTCGCCTACGCCAGTATTATTTACATTAATCGTCGAACCTAACCTTGTTGCATTTAAAGTCAACGCCGTATTAATCTCAATCTGACTATTATTTTGCGTCGCGTTGACTGCAATATTTCCGTTGCTGCTTTCCAGATCAATATTGTTGGCTGCAAATGTACCGCTAGCAGCTTGCGTGAAGTTGAGATCACCCGCCGATTGCACAGTCACGTTATGAATGCTGTTACTTAAGGGCGATAAATTAATATACTCTCCTGACCCTGAACCGCTACCCGGGTTTTCTACGGTAATCGCATTAGTATCAGCGGGGACATTCAGCGTCAGATCAAAATTAGCGGTAGAATTGATGATGTGATTGTTTGAAAAAATACCATTTACTAAATCTTCCAGCGTCATATCGCCTAAATTGGGATTAAAATTGGGGGCAGTCAAAGTGAAACTATTAAATTTTCCAACTCCAGAATTTATTGTTAAATTAGGCATACTAGTGTTATTTTCCGTCATATTCAGTGCCAAATTGCCGCCGTCTATACCCTTCAGATAAGTTAAATCAATCGCACCGCCCGTAGTGGTGGTATTCAATATAGGCGTTTGTATTTGTGCAACAGCGCCGCCATTGATTGCTATCGTTGAACTCGCACCCGTCGTCTTGAGTGTTAAGCCACTATTAATTTGTATCGTATTATCCACTTGCCCAGTCTGCACCAGGACAGTTTTATTGGCGCCTGAACTTTCCAAATCAACAGCACTCGCACTGATGAATGGCGTTGTTGGAGCACTGTTATTAAACACTAAGCTCACATCGCCTGCCGTTTGCACCGTCAAATTATGGAGTGTATCCGCTGTACTCAAATGAGTGAGATCGATTAAGTTGGTACTGGCGCCGCTAGTATCATCACCCGCTTGAATGGCGCTGGCATACTGTGGCAAATTAAGATTCAAATCAAAAACCACAGAGTTGGGTACGCTGGGTAAAATGTTGTTCGTTATAAAAGTTCCTAACGTGGTATCTGCGCCTGGATTGGGATTGTAACCCGGTAAATCGAGCGCGAAACTACTGAAGGTAGTTCCTCCCCCTACGATGATCTCATTATTTAAATCTAAAGTTGGAGCGCTATAACCCGAATTTGTGAGACTGAAATTCATGGGGTAACCCCTGCCATTCAGAGTTATGCTACCGGTAAAATTATTGCCAGTTCCATCCAAATGAATATTGTTGCCCGTGATCGTCAGTGGGCCTCCTGTGGTAATGCCAGCGTTGGCACCCTGCAGTACATCACCAATGGGAGCTTCCATATCAACCGTGGATCCGCTCGTGCTAATTTGACCATTTTGCACAACTGTACCCGTATAAGAATAAAGCTCTACCCCATTTGCACCACTATTCGTATCTCCTGAAAAGAGGGTACCGGTTTGTGTGACATCGCTATTTCCATTGAGCAAAATATCAGAACCAGTCGTGGTGATCATACCATTTTGAATGACTTTACCTGAGGCACTCAATTCTATTTCATCTTGCGTTCCTGAGACTGAATCCGTGGAAGTTAATGTGCCCGTTTGGGTTAAATTTCCAGTGCCTCCTGTACCCGCGTGTATATCAAAATGACCCGTCACCGTGCTGGTGTCCACAGTCAAATCATTTTTATCATTCACATAGACGTTGTCTGCCGAGGTAACAACCAGCGTACTAAAATCATTACTATTATCATCCGGCGAAAGGTTAAATATAATATCGTGCCCTGGCGCTGCCAAAGTAGTGACCCCCGCCACGGTTACAGGTTGCCCGTCATCAGCAATACCATTTCCCGCCGTAATATTCAACGCACCTCCCAAAGTAAGAGCGGCACCATTGATATTCACCGCACCAACTGCATCCAAGCTAAGGCTGTGAGTGCTATTAGAGACAACATCATTCAAAATCGTAATATCGCCATTGCCAGTGCCTTGATTGTTAGTTTGAACAATCACATCACCCGTCTCTAAAGCAGTTTCTAAGGTGCTAACGCTTAAATTAGAACTGCTACCATCCGGTTCAAAAGGACTTGAATTGCTTACGTGGTTATCAGAACTATCACTGATGGTTAAATTATAGGGATCTATTAACCAATTGTTGGCATAAATATGGCCGCTATTTTCGCTTAACTTATCTCCCGAAGTCTCTAAAAAATTTGCACGTAAAACCACATTCGGATCAATTTGCGTATAAGTAGCTTCCACACTTCTTTGCTCGACTGTATCATCACGGGCATCATGACCAATGCGTATATCACCGCCACTGGCATTGACGCTGGTATTATCAAGTAATTTCACTTCATGTTGGCCCAATACTTCAACACTGCCGCCTTGTGCGCTAATTGTGGCATTATCTAAAATCGTATTGCCTGACGCCGTTAAAATAATTTTGCCTGCTTGTTCTGATACGGTATCGGCTTTAATAATACCCGTGACATTAATACTTTCATCCAGCAATTCATTCATGCCTGCAGCGGTCAATAACACTTGCCCGCCATCCGCTTGAATCGTGCCACTATTGGTTAAGGCCACGGGTTTGCCCGTGCCATCATACAACGGCACATTGCTCGGCACAGCAATGTTTAATAACTGATTATTTTGAAACGTGAGCGTCGCTTGATTACCGGCGGCCATCGCCACTGTGCCTAATTCGGCAGAAATAATTCCAGTGTTTTCAATTTGCGGCGCCAACATCGCGACATAGCCACCATCTGCATTGATATTACCTTGATTAATGATGTAAGCTGAGTTGTTTGCATCTTGCGTGAAATGATAATTACCGTTTAAAAAATCTTGGTCAGTGATATTCATTGTGCTAGCGAGTAAGCCCGCCACATTTACTTGCGCACCTTGGCCAAATAAAATACCATTGGGATTGATGAGCCAGACTTGGCCATTAGAATCAATATGACCTAAAATTTGTGACGCATCGCCACTGGTAATTCTGTTTAAGGTAATAGCTGAAGCGTCTGGTGTATGAAAATTAACCGATTCATCAGAACCTACATTAAAACTGTTCCATTTGATGATGGCTTTGTTGGAGCTTTGATTGATTTGCGTGTTGATAGTACCTTGACCACTGATGCTAGCAGACCCTGATTCTACTTCACCGCCATTGGGAGCCGCGATAGCTGAACCGGCATCCATACCCATGGTTAAAATCATGGCTTTGAAGATAGCATTCAGTTTTAATCGCATGAAATATGGCCTCCCTGCTTATTTTATTAACTTTAGCAGGGATTTCTCAAAATGCCAGAAAAAGCTTACTTATCGCTATCATCTGCTTGAAAATTCTCCAAACTCGCAGCAAACTCATCTAATACTTGTTGAGAGCTTTGTAAATCATGTACAAATGAATCTATATCGAATAAGGGGTTCGGCGCAATAGTATTACTAACCAAACTTGGATTACTATAATTACTATTTGGTGGTACAGCAGGTTCCAATGGTGCAGGTGGCACTGGCGGAATCGGTGGAATTGGCGCGCCATTCACGGTCAATTCACCAAATTCAGCGCTTGGGTCATAGCTTGCAGTGTAACCACGAGTCGCTGCAGCTGTGCCCGCCATCGTGATAGGATACGTCGCAGCAGGGGCTGATACAGGCACACCTTCAGACGTATAATTAACCCCACTGATAGCCACGTTATCCACTGTGTCTTGCGTGAAAGCATTGTCGTATTTTGGCGCATAGACAAAACCACTCACTTGATAATTTGTGCCCGCTATGGGGTCGGGTAAAGTAATGCTATCACCTTGGGTTTTCGTTTCACTAAAGGGCGTAGCTTCTGGCCCTAACGTTAAACTTTCTGCGGTGTCAAATATATAGCGATTACCACTTTCTGTCACGGGTGTTGAACTACTGGTATTCCAGATCGCTTGATTGCCACTTTGTAACCCATCAAAAGTATTACCACTGAGATTACTTAAATAGATACCCCAGGCATCGCCTGTTCCGGTGGTAATCGCATCTGATCCAACTGTGTTATCCAATTGCGTGGCAGCTAAGATTACATTACCACTTGCAGCAATCGTGCCTAAATCCAAAGTGCCATTTTGCACTAAGCTGATATTATTACCGGTCAAGGATACTGCGCCTGTCAATTCATTAGCATTTGTTAAAGTAATATTGTTGGATTCTGCATCAATGTTAGTCGTGCCACCGATATTCAGAATTTTCCCAATTGCTTGCGTCACAGCACCAAAGAAAGTTCCTAAGAAATTACCACTTGCTGTTACATTGCCTAATTCTGTTGCATCGAGATTACCCAGTGTCACATCATGACCACTTGCACTCAC
>Ga0207024_10140_pt1 | contig 21540 bp, 17 predicted proteins | sample Alteio_BWMinCont_44_FD_153470 | JGI IMG/M metagenome (GOLD analysis project Ga0207024, IMG submission 153470) | Enriched cells from forest soil in Barre Woods Harvard Forest LTER site, Petersham, Massachusetts, United States -... | ecosystem: Environmental > Terrestrial > Soil > Temperate forest >...
AGGATTTTACGAGGATTGGCGTAAAAAACTTTGTAGTTATGCCAATCTTGCTTCTCACCGACCTCGCCGCCAATCAAAAAGCCCTTCTCGAAAAATGGGGCGTCCGCGACTTTCCGGTGACGCGTCCTGACCTGGGAGATGCGCTTCGCGTTTGGCCGCCGGATAAAATTCGGGATACTTTCTATCATGCTTCCGGCGGAAGGCTCGATCTTCAAGCACTCTTATATAATCTCATCTGGCAAGGATACACGTTAATCAAAGATGGCAGACGAGAGCCGATTCAAGGCAACCTGCGGAGCTTCTGGTACAAAGACACGAAATCGCCGCTGGCGCACCTTGGGCTCTTGAAATCGGAACCCGAAACAGTGATGGGAATGCTCGGTTCTACGCTAGTCACCGAGGAGCCCTCGTTTGAACTGATGGCGGAATTTTCTGGTGACCCGCATCCTTCAACATCAGCCTATCTCTGCGGACAAATGACTGCTGCCTTCGATGAATACGTGAGACAGGGGATTTTCCGGTTTAGCGATTGGGGATTCATTGACGATAGCTCCCATCGATTTGTGGAGGATGGCAAGACGAAATCGCTTGCGGCGATGTCGCGGCCCAACGTAATTTTTGTCGCTGAAAAAGGCGGATTCATGAAGACCGCCAAGGAAATCGCCGATACTTTCGGCTGTCACGCCATCTGCTTAGGTGGTGAACCGAAATATATCACAAGCGAATTTTTTGTCGAGGAAGTCTCGAAAGTAATCGACCCCGGTTCAACCGAATTTTTGCTCTTGATGTGTGTTGATTACGACGCGGCGGGAGACGACATTGCACAACAATTTCAAAAACAGCTTGGGTTCTTCGGCCTCAAGCGGTCCCGCATCGTCAATATCTTTACGCTGGACCTGTTAACCGCTGAAGAAGTAGCTTGGTACAAATATCCACTCCCGATGAATACGAAGACGCGGATAACCTTAGCCAACAACTGGGTCGCGAAGACCGGCGGCATTAACGGCGAACCCTACGGCATCGAAAGCGATGTCGTGCCGCGAGCGCGTATATTGCAACGCATCGATAGTGTATTAAAACAGGAGAGGATTCATGCTTAGAAAAGATTTTATTCTTTTGCCAATATTTGTGTTAATGTGCTTGTGTTTCTTTGCTTTCTCGGCTCCCGACGATTCAAATCCATTGTTTCCGGTTCTGCAGGGCGGAAAGTGGGGCTACATCGATAAACTTGGCAAGATCATAATTCCGCCGCAATTCAAATGGGCGCATTTGTTTTCTGATGGCCTTGCAATCGTAGCGGATGGAAAAGACAAAATGAAGTTTATCGACAAGCAAGGTCGCACAGTTCTTTTATACAAAAATAATGAAACGGAATTTTCGGATGGTCTGGCGGCGTTCAGCATAGGGGAAAAGGAAAGCTACAGTGAAGGCTTTGTCGATAAGTCTGGTCGTGTCGTTATTAATCCCAGATTTTTATCTGTTCAAAAATTCCATCATGGCTTGGCTGCGGTATTGGAACGTTCATCAAAAGGTTGGGGCTTTATTGATAAGATGGGGAACTATCGAATCCCGCCTCGATTTTCAATGGTGCCTCCTGAAACCGACCCCATACGAACGCATCATTATGAAGATCCATCTTGGGACGATGCTTCGCTATTTACGCAAAATTCCATGATGGTGAGTGACCAGATGAATTTCCCCGAATCTTTTTCAGAAGGATTGGAACCGGTTCAAGTGGGGGGAGTCGGAGGAGATACCGGCTTCATTGATACGACCGGAAAATTTGTGATTCAACCTCAATTTATTTGGGCAAATCCTTTTTCGGAAGGTTTAGCTGCTGTCCGAGTCAGAGGTGGAGATGAAAACTTCGGTTATATAGACAAAAACGGTCAGATCGTTATAAAGCCACGATTCCACGATGCCTATAGCTTTTCTGAAGGGCTCGCCGGTGTTTCTTGGTGGGCAAGCGGCCATCGATCGAATATTCCAAACGATAAAAAAGAGGGATACATCAATCATTCAGGGCAAATCGTTTTTCAGGTGGAATGTTGTATGTCATTTCACTTTACGGAAGGCTTAGTGCCGTCAACTGCCCATAACATAACGAAATGGGGATACAGGGATACGACTGGGAAATGGGCAATTCCACCAAAATTTAGCGCGGCACACAATTTCGATGACGGGATTGCAGCGGTGGAAATCAATGGCAAGCTTGGGTACATCAACAAAACAGGCAACTATATTTGGAAACCAACAAAATAAAACTCGAGGTGGAGCATGTCAAAGCTTGGGATTAGTCTATCGGATGATTTAGCTCAAAAGCTTGAATCGGCAGCTCATGACAAAGGGAAAACCGTGAGCGGTATGATTGCCGATGTTTTGACCGCTTACTTCTCGGCCGATGGAAAAGAAACGCCGCCTCCGCCGGCAAACCCGCCCGCTAAGGTTCCCGATCCTCCGCAAGTTCCGGCATCACAGACTTCAATCGTGGATTTGCAATCTCTCTTGAGTCGAATCAGGGAACTTGATGCAAAAGTTTCGGAAAATTCATCCGTGACCAATGAAAACACGAAAACCATTGGCGAGTTGGACGAACGTTTATGCAAACTCTGGCATCAAGTCAATGATAAATAGCAGGTAAATATCGTTTATTATGCCCAAAAATAGATTTTTAGAAAAAAACTGGGGAAATCTTCACCTTCGCAAAATAAAACAAGCGGCTAAGCATCGGTACACGCCTGAGCTGAATGTTACCTTGCCGATCTCTGAGGTATTTGATGGAATCAGCCGCACTGAAAAGTTTTATACTTCAATTAGAGAACGTTATGGTAAGCTTAGTCGCGAATTTACTCGTGCTCGTTTTAGCTATGAGGATAAAGAGACACAAAAATTATACCAGAATTTTTGTTATGAAGTCTCTTCGGTATTAAAACTTTTAGGGAAGATTAAAGACTATAATGCGATTAAGATTCCGTGGGAAACAATTTACCGGATAACACAAAAAGCGAATAATATTCTTTGGAAACTCATAGACAGACTCTCGGAAGAAAGACAAAATAGCAAAAACGAAAGAGTCGACGATAATTCCCAAATCCGCCTATCTGCATATGATAAATTCAATCAAGAGATTCACCGCCTTAATGAAATCGAAAAGGAATTGCGATATTTTAAAAACCTATCTTCCAGCACAAAGGCAAAACTATCAAATTCTCCCTTTTTATTGTTAACCGGGCCAGCAGGAAATGGAAAAACCCATTTGCTTTGTGACCTTATTAAAAGCAGAATCACAGGAAAAAGCATTAGTCCCGCTTGCCTGGTTTTTGGTGAGCTGTTTACGACACAGGAACATCCATTAACGCAAGTTATTAGTCAACTTGGCTTAAAAATTAGCAAGAAAAAATTTCTACAGTTATTAAATACTGCCGCAGAACAGTCGTCATGCCGTGCAATTATTGCCATTGATGCATTAAATGAAACGGCAGACTCCAAATATTGGAAAAATAATATAAACCTCCTCGTTGACGCAATCAAATCATATCCGCATATCTCTTTGATTATCAGTGTGAGATCTGGATTTGAAAATGAAGTCTTGACTAAAAAACAGAGAGAACTTTTTATTAATGAAGAACATATTGGATTCCGTTTTCGAGAATGGGAGGCAGTATGTAAATTTTTTAAGGAGTTTAATTTACCACTCCCCGAAATACCTTTATTAATGCCAGAATTTCAAAGACCGCTTTTTTTGTTCTTATTTTGCAAGGCCTTTCAGAAAAGAAACAAAGGAAGAAAAAAACAGATATTTCGGGGACAAGAAGGTGCTACATATATTTTCGAGACTTATGTTGATAGCGTTTCCAAACAACTTTCTAAAGACTTTCAGATAAGTGACAAACCTGGTAGTAATATATGGGATCTCGTCATCGAAAAAATCGCTGCGGAAATGGTGAAGCTCAACGATAATAAAATTTCTAAAGATTGTATTGCTAAAATCGTGAAAAATGCTTATCCATCGGTAGAGCAAAACCGTTTTATCAAGTCCCTTGAAACCAACATGCTCCTTGATAAAATCCCAAATTATTCCAGTGGCAGGGCGGGTCATAAAGGATTTATCTATCGATTCCCCTTTCAGAAGTTTAGTGATCATTTAATTGGTCGATATATTTTTAAACAATATGAGAACGGGGTGGGAAAAGGAAATAAAACCCTTGAAAACGCAAAATTATTTTTTTCTAATGAAACAAATCTTGGGCAATTTCTCGAAAAATCATGGAATCGCGGCTTAGTTGAAGCATTATCTATACAATGCCCGGAATATCTCAACGGAATAGAATTTGTAGAGGTTGCACCTTATCTGAAAGAAACTCCGCTCGCTCAGGAGGCCTTCGTCGAAAGTTTAATTTGGCGAAAGCCATCGAGCTTTTCAGCTGATTTAAAAGAGACTTTAAACTATATAAATCTAGTAGGAAATAGCTCCTGGGGAAATAGTAAATTACTAGAAGCGTTTTTAACCGTTGCCCCAATTCCAGATCATCCTTTCAACGCAGTCTTTCTAGATAAACATCTTACAAGATCTCCAATGCCCAAAAGAGACTCTTGGTGGTCAACATTCCTGCATCGTCAATTCGGAGAAAATGGAGCTGTTGACAGACTCATCGAGTGGGGATGGTCCGAAGAAGAAAAAACTCATATTAGCGATGAATCAATTTTCCTCTGCTCACTTGCATTAGTCTGGTTTCTAGCTTCATCCAATAGAACATTAAGAGATAAAAGCACAAAAGCTTTAGTATCCCTGTTAACCAACCGATTGAATATCGTCTTAATGTTATTGAAACATTTTGCAACGGTCGATGATCCCTATGTTTCCGAGCGGTTGTATGCGGTTGCCTATGGTTGCTCCATGCGATCACGGAAGGACCGAGAAGGTTTAAGAATACTGTCTACCTGGATCTACGACAACGTATTTAAAGACGGAACTCCCCCTCTTCACATCCTTATACGGGATTATGCAAGAGGAATTATTGAGCTTGCATTGCACGAGAGAATTAAGCTTACCATGATCGTAAATCGTATCCAACCTCCATTCAAAAGTGAATGGCCAATCGAAGCCCCAACCGAACAAATTCTCCGAGAAAAATATTATCGCGAGTTTAGTTATATATGGTCGTCAGTTATGCATGAATTTCAAAGTTTGGCTGATTTCGGAAACTACGTTATTAATTCTGCAGTAAGAGATTGGTCAGGGAGAAAATTCAATGGCAGAGATATAAAACGAAGAACCTTGTTTAAAAATTTTAAAGCGGGTTTAACTTCAGGACAGAAAAAATTGCTTGAAATACCGACTACAACTCTTTTTTTTAAATACATTTCTTTGCCAGAAGGCAATATTAATAAAGAAGAAATGAAGGATAATGTGAAAAAACAAGATGAAGAAATAAGGGCCGCCTACAATGCTTTTGAAAGATCCTTACCGGCGGACAAAAAAATGCTTTTTAACAATGAGATTAAGCCATTTCTTGATGATCGGGGAAACTTAAATGACATATTGGAAACTTTTGACACTGGATTAGCCCAAAGGTGGGTGTTTAATCGAGTGGTTGAGCTCGGATGGCAGCAAAATCTTCATGGAGCGTTCGATGAGGATGTAAGGTCATCTACACGTAGCAGAAGCAATCACAAAGTGGAACGAATTGGCAAGAAATATCAATGGATTGCATTTTTTGAGCTTTTAGCCAGGCTATCGGATCATTTTGAATTTAACGGAGAACGTTGGTCAGATGAGGCTGTTACTTATGAAGGTCCCTGGCAATTGCATTTAAGAGATATTGATCCGTCTTGTCTTCTTAAAGAGTTTCCTAATCCAAAACCGAATGGGTTCCCTGTTCTACCTCACTATGAAAAACAGACTTACTATAATGCATGGAATAAACATGCTGCAGATTCTACATGGTTAAAGAGAAATAAAGATTTGCCAGATCCAAAACAATTGCTTGAGTTTATTGACGACAACGGACACCATTGGATTAATCTTAGCTGTTATTTTCAATGGCAACCAGAAATACTACCTGAACACAAAAGATATGATTTTCCAAATAGAAAATTAGAGTACGCTTTTTATCCCTACTTAACGAAACGGACCGAGAAGGAGAATCTAATGCAATGGCTTCAGAGCAAAATATTTAATCTTCCCTGGATGCCGGAATCTCACGAATTCTATAGGGCTTATCTTGGAGAATATCCATGGGCTCCCGCCTTCCTTTATCATTGTATCCCCTATTTTCATCACGACGGATGGACAGATGGACAAGGTGATGAAAAAATCCCAGCAAAAATCTTGGTTTTGGATGATGAATATCTAAGCAGTGGCTCATCCAGCGATTACTCAACAAATAGTACCATTCATATCAAGCTCCCAGCTAAATTTATTGTCGATGAAATGAACCTTACCCAATCACTTATTGATGGTAGATTTTTTGATGAAAAAAATGAGTTGGTCGCATTTGATCCCAGTGTATTTGACGAGAGTTGGCCAAGGGTTTTACTGATGAGTAAGGACAAGTTAGTCCGTTTTCTGAAAAAGAACGACTTTGCTATTTTTTGGACCCTTTGGGGAGGAAAAAACATGATAGGCGGAGGAGTCATGGGGCAACCTTCGGGATGGCTGGAAATAAGTGGGACGTATATCTTGAATGACGCAAATGAAATAGAAGGAGCGATAACAACGCGCTTTAAGAAGTGAAAGAAATGAAGTTTTCTGATTATTAATTTTCTTTTCTTTCTCACTCCTCCTTGGTTAGTTGTGCGGTGTTCAGTTTTCGATATTCTAATGGTGGTAGAGACCGTCGTGTAAATGCCTCGTTAAAAATGATATCAGGCTCTATTCCTTGCATGTTGCTTACGGGGAATGTCCGCCTGCTTTTTTGAAAACGCTGCCAAAGGCGTCGTTATCTTTTTCAATCGAATGGATCATATTCGTCGCCGCATCATTGTAAAGTTCTCCGATTTTTTCGATGGCGGCGATGGGGTCGGGATATTGTTCGTGTGATGAATGGCTGCTATGATGTTTGGCGCGGGACTCCTCGGGTTCATTCGGCGGTTCGGGTTTTGTCTTGACATGCGGAACGATTGTTTCCGGAAGGACGTTCAGGTATCGCAAGGCTTGGAGATAATCCGAATCGAGATTCTCGATTTCGTCGGCGTTTTCGCTGATGCTTCGTAAAATAGGCGGAAATTTCGCGTACTCGGGCGGCGGTGACTTCAGCTTTTGAATCAATCTTAAATAAGCTCTGGCCGCTTGAATGTTTTGCTGAGTCACTTGGTACGGATCCATTGGCGGAAGCGCATCGGCCGCTTGAAGCGCTTGAATATCATCGTCACCAAGATGATTGATTTCGTCCGGCGTTAATTGTTGCAGTGCTTCGGGGACATTTTCGTATCGCTTCGGGTCAACATTTTGCAGGCGTTGAGACAGCCGGATGTAGGCTTTCCAAACATCAACATCGATGACCGTCTGTGGTGAGGACTCCATTTGGCATTTTTCCAGCGGATCTTTCATTCTCCTGCGTTTGGATAGGCCAGCGCTGGAACGACTCAGGCATGCTGCTTCAGTAAGCCGATCGCATGTAACAGTGTTACGCTAGATGCCTTTCGATTTGAGTCAACAACATGTTGCAACGCTGCCATTTTAAATGCCATCCAGTGTCATCGATAACCGCTTTCTGAACCGATGCATGCTTCGAGGTTTTAATTCGTTCTGCTATGCCTTCTATTCGTTGGACACTTTGCTCATCCAGAGGAAATTGCGATTCTCTATCTTGAAGTTTAACCGTTAAAAGCGCTCTGATTTTATGCAAAAGTTCGCGATCTCCAAGTTCCCGCACCGTTTGCTTTTTATTCTCTCTCATTTCTTGTTCGCTGAGCGTTTCACATAAAAAAACACCGGTAGTGGTTTTTAAATAATAACTATGAGTAAGGAAAAGCGCTCTGAAATCGCATCCTCTTGGGTCGCTTCCTGACGATCCCGGATCAAAATCTTGAGAAGTTCCGTAACCTAAAATTATTGTGGTGTGGCGAGGGATGGCTTTTTGAATAATCGCATTTCTGCAAGCGGCTGGAAAAGGGCTGGCGCGATCTTCCATTCCACTGATGAAAAATGCGGCGTGCTTAACGTTCAATCGCCAAAGAAATTCAAGGACATTCATTTTGATAAGATAAGAACGGAAATTACTCATTCCAAATTCTCCTCTTATTGCTCGATCCTGGACATGCCTGTTGTCAACCCCTACATATCGTCTGGCGCCAAAAGCTTCAGCCATGAAACGTGTTAACCTCGATTCGTTGTCCGAGCCACATCCTAAATCAAAAAAGGTCCTACCTCGCACCGCAAGCCGCGCCATTTTTCCAAATTTTGTGAGATTCTCTCTTGAGAACCAATCGGGGGTCATTTCGTCCCTTGGGCTGGATTCCCGAGCTTTCTTTGTAATAAGCTGAAGGGTCTCATGAACCATTTGATGATCGTCATGTTCTAAGCGATCAAAAAATTGAGTCGACTCTGCCTGCGACCGTTCAACCATACGCTTTTCTGACGGTGGAACAGGCTGCCTGAGAATCAGCTCTTTTAATCTCTCAATCGTCATCGAAAATCTCATAAGAAATAGTCACAGAAGATTTACCTCCCTATTTCTATTTGTCAATAGAAATAGAGAAATGAATTGTTAAAAAAATGTTAATTAATCGCATAGTCCACTGGGGGTCGGCTTCTTTTAGACGCGATACAATCCGAATAGCTTGGTTACGGCTTTCGTAAACGGATTGAATAAATTATTCAATCCGTTGGGCCATAGTGTCTGTGTTTAGAGCGGAGAGGACGATTTGGCCGTTGTCCATGATGAGGACGGAGCGGCTCCGTCGGCCGTGTGTGGCGTCGATGAGGGTTTTAGCTTTCTTGGCTAAGTGGATCATGCGGCGAATGGGTTGCGAATTGGAATTGAGGACGGCGATTAGTTTGCCAGCAGCGGCGTAGTTGCCGTGTCCAATGGGAAGCAAAACGAAGTTTTGCTTCCCATTGGATACTTTCGGATTCTTACGTGGCATGGAATGGGCTTCCATCGAAAAGCCGGTTTTCCCTTGTGAACGCGTTAAGTGTTGGGAAGCCGGCATAGCCGCAACAAAAAAAACGAGATGTCGGTTAACAAACCGACATCTCGGAAGACTTTATTCCGCATTGGCCAGTCGTTGGCGAACTTCTTGGATGAGTTTTGTAAACTCACCGAGTTTCTGATTTGGAACATGAAATTCGGCACCGACCATTAAACCATTTTTGTCCACGAGTTCAATGACGATCATTTTGCCCACCTCCTTTTGTTTGGTTTAATGTTTACATAACACATGAGGTCAAGGCCAAATGAATTCTCCTTATAGGAAAATAATTGAAAATTCATTTGCCTGATTTTGAAAATTACTGGAATTAGGAATGGCTTTTCAAAATCAGGTTGCCTTGACCCATGTGATACACTTAAAAGTACCAAACAAAAGGGGTGGAAGTGTTTGATGCGCCGTAATGTTCATAAATTGTTTACAATTAATCGGCATTTGTGAACAAGACTTACTTGACAGTGCCTTATATAATGCAGTATTCTAAGTAAGTTCAGTGTTCGAAAGGAGGATACAAGTGAATCCTGTGCCGGCGCCTCAAAGACCAAGCCCTGCGCTGCCCAATTATTGGGACGGCTTTCATGTTCATGTCAATCCTCCCGAGCACGTTGCGGTTCCAAGCATCGGTATTGAAGAAGAATACGTGCTGGTCAATAGAGATTCACGGGAAGTATTCAGCGGCGCCTGTCAAGTCATTCCGGAAGCACAAGAAAGATTTTCATCCGCCTCCGTTCATCGAGATCTAATGCAGTCCGTGGTTGAATGTGTTACCAATCATCGCAACGGCTTGCCTGATGCTGCTGAGCAGCTGTCGACGTATCGAGCTACAATCTCGCAGTTGGCAAGAAAGCATAATGCCGACGTGACGGCGACCGGTACGCACCCATTTAGCAAAGCAACCGATCAAGTCAATTACTCCGACAGTCCTCATTATATAAGACTGGTCGATCAATGGCCGCACATCATGCGAACGTTAGCGACGTTTGGAATGCATGTTCATATCGGTTTTAATGGGATTCAAGATGCTAATCGCCGGATTCAGTTGATGAATGCGGTTCGGACTTATCTTCCGATGACCGTTGCCATGTCTGCAAATTCCCCGTTCTGGGAAGGAAGTGATACCGGGTACGCCTGTTGGCGGCTCAATGTTTTTCGCCAGCTTCCGAGAACCTACATCCCGGAGCCACAAAAAGATTACGCAAGCTTTAGAGAGCATGTTCGCCAACTGTCCGAATTCGGGCTTATTGGAGGGGAGAAAGACCTTTGGTGGCTCATCCGCCCCAGTGTGTACGAGACGATTGAATCTCGAATCGCGGACATGCCTATTACCGCCGGGGAGACCATGGGAATTGCCTCGTTTCTTCAAGGCGTGAGTTATCATCTGCTGAAGCAAGATGAACTGCATTATCTCCCAACATCCCAAATCGACGAAAATGTTTATCAAGCGCAGCGGTATGGACTGACTGCACGCTTTGTTGATTGGCAGGCGCAAAAAGCGGTCACGATGATGGATGCAATTCAGTACACGGTGGAGACCATCCGGCCTGCACTGAAAGAGCTTGGCACGGAGCGATATGTGGACGATATGATGCTTTTGCTCAAGACTGAGGGGACAGGAGCGGACCGGCAGCGTAAGATCTTTAAAAATACAGGCGACTTAAAGGCTGTCGTCGACTATTTGATCGAACAAGGCCAAAAACCGGTTCAGAGATAAATCGGTCAATTTAAGAACGATCTTACTTCTTATTCTCCCACGAGTACAAATAAGCTATCCTTAAAATAATTTTATCTTTAGGGAGGCGGGGTTTCGGGGATTGGTTTTTAGATTTTGCTGAAGGCTTTGGTTATTAGGAATAACCACTCCACAATCGGTTTTGCAATCAACCTTTCTAGAAAACGGTTTATGTTTTTTTGCCGAGCCGATTAACGCGCGCGCTACCCTGACGCCTACCACCCAACTTCCTCGGACTGTCGCCGGAAGCGGATGGCGGCGGTGCCGGTGGGCCGGGCGTTGGCTTGCATACCCTACGTGTCAAGGGGATAAACCCCTTGACACGTAGGGTAGTGACCGTAACGCGAAGCATGGCCGCTTAGCCAACCCGTATACCATGAGTGGTCAAGGACAAACGAATTGGCTTTTCGTTGATTTTTTGATTCGCGCCAATTCGTTTGCCCCGAAGGGGTTTCCTTGACCACTCATGGTACAATGGAGCGGAAGCGGGAAGCATCTCTCAATCAAGATGGAGTTGACGACCGCGGCGAGTTCAATCATCATACTTTTAAAAGCGGAGCAGCCGACTAATCATCAATTATCGTTCGGATTTGAGTATGAAATAGTATGAATTTCGACGGTTTTTCGGTGGGAATTGGTGTGAAAAAGTATGAAAAAAGTGCTGAAAGCAGCGATTTACAGGTCATACCTAAAAAACGGCAACCTACTATGAAATTTAGAGGTTTAGGCTGTATTCGATAGAAAATAACTACGAATTTCTTCTAAAGCATGGCACCACTGTTCAAAAAATGGCAACGATTCAAAATTTTTTGGGTTCCGCCGAAGTCGTGGCGACGACTGGATCCATTGTTGATACAAGCCTTGGCGTTTCCGACCCACATACTGCTCGGGAAGGCCTTGATGAAACCGTTCTCAGCAAACGAGCCCAGAAGCTATTAAACCAATCCGAGCAGTTAGATGATGAAACCGCTTTAGTTAACGATTTAACAGCCCTATCCCAACAATGTCAGAAAGTTGATTCATTGGATAGGCCTACCATCAAACGTCAATTTGTTGAGCGGAGTTTGCCTCTCTTGAAAAGCATTGCAACTTTTTTATGTTCCGCGGATAAACGCTACAAGCTAGATGCGGAAGAATTGGTTCAACAATTTGTTTTAAGATTTTTAGAAGACCGCAGCATAGGCCTATTGGAAAATTTTGATCCGACAAAATTTACGTGGCACAGGCATTTAACAGTATCGATGAGAAATGTTTTGTCGAATCTCCAGCGTTGTGAAGGAAAGGCGGCCAGGGTCAAATTAGAATCTTCCATAGGAAACTCTGATTATAATGATGCCAGTTTTATCGCCCAATTTAGCGGTCATGAAGAAGATCCATCCGTTGCCGCTTCGCGTCACGAGCTCGAACGAAAAGTTGGCAGGATTGCCGAAGAAGAGCTTCCTCAAGAAACACAGCAAGTGATAAGGCTTTATCATGCGGATGGATATTCATTCCACGCTATCGACAAAATGTTCGGCCATTCAGATGGATGGGCACAACAAGTTTATTCTGAAGGTATCGATGACTTAAAGGCAAGTCTAGATGTTGCCAAGGATTGGCAGACTACAAGCCCTCCGGCCTTACTAATCTCTGAGCCCTTACCTGTAGAAAACGCAGCCGCTACAAACGCTTACGACACTCAGCGCGGACTCTTCTTTAAGGCCATGGATTTTAATAAACAAAAAGAATGGCAGAAGAGGTTCGGTGCCCGGGTAGCTCTCTTGCGCCGGGCTCGTGGGATAGTAAAAAAGGAGATTCCCCTATCAGGAAGCTGTCTTTTCCAAATGGAACAAGGTTATCCGGTTTATCCAAGCAAGCCCCGTCAAATCAATTTTTTTCCTAACTTGCGCACCTTGGAAACACTCGCCGGCGCATTTAAAGTCAGCATAGATTGTTTGCTTGATATCGACGGTCCTTTTCCGGATCCGGATTCTTCCTTTAAAATTGAGCCAATTTGGGCAAAACAACTGGTATGGGTAGAAAAAATGACCCCCGAAGAGCGGCAAGCTTATTTTATTGAAATTGGGACCCGTGTTTCACTTTTGACGCAGGCTCGCGGTTTGACGTTCCGTCAACTTTCTAAGGAGTCCAGCGTTAGTGTTCCTCAAATAGATGACATACGAGCCGGAAAAACAGTCGAGCTGCCTTCACATGAAACGCTAAAAAGCTTAGGCGATGCTCTAAAAACAACGGTTGGAAATTTGATTGATATCAACACCCCTCTTCCGCTCCCCAATGCTTCCTTTAAAGTTAGGCCTTTGTGGGCAAAAAAAATGATGTGGTTTAACCAAGCCGGTGAACGGGAAAAACTAATTTTCCTGGAAAAGTTGGGACAGCGCATTGCGTTGCTTCGAAAAGCTCGGGGGTTAATGCAAAAAGAACTTGCCCGTGCTTCCGGAATACACGATGAAACTTTAATGAATATTGAACTGGGCCGGGGTCTTAGTGTTGGCATTTTTCCAAAAAGAGAAACACTTAAATTGATTGCTGTCACATTACGCGTCAGCCAAGAGGTAGTGTTAAACGTTGATGGCCCCTTTCCTGATCCCGATCCCTCATTCTCGGTCGACTTTGCCTGGGCCCGTGCCCTTGTTTCGGCGGGCAGATCGGATCCACTCGAAAGTAAAACGCTCTATTTGAAGTGGGGCAAACGATTAAAGTTATTACGCGAGGCTCGGGGATTAACGCAAGCAGAGCTTATAGCGCGTTCCGGAATCGGCTTTAGTGTTCTACAAACTTATGAAAATGGTAAAGGCAAAGAGTTCTCCCCTGAAACCACACTCAAAGCCTGGGCGGATGTCCTGAAAGTTACCGTAGAAACTTTGCTTGATGCTGAAGGTCCCTTGCCTGAACCCGATACATCATTTGGTTTACCGGTTGATAACAAGGCGACCCCGGATATTCAAGACGTGGAAACTCAAATTGATGGTTCAAGAGACAATTTTAACCTGGCCGCTTTTCTTAATGATTTTCAAATGGAACTCAAAACCCTGCACGAACCCCTAAGTTACTCCGTTCCCTTGGAAGCATACATGGTCGATGAACGGCATGCTCCTTTACCCAAGCCTTTACCAATCCATTTGCTCAATCAGCCGGCATCAATTTTAGAATTCGGCGCACAAATAAGAACATTGCGCCGACACAAAGGCCTTTCATTGGGAGATCTCGGAGCCGAATTGCAAATGGATACCGCGGTCTTGTCTAGATTAGAAACGGGCAAAAAAACCCGTACTCACTTTGAAGTCCTTGCAAAGATAATACACTGGCTCCAAGTCTCAGGGCTAAATAGTTGCAACGGTTTGTTAGATTCATCTGATCAAGCAAACTTAAGATGTGAGTTTGGGGAAAAAATCAAGCGCTTACGCATGACTTTAGGCCTTTCACAAGTAGACTTTTCACATCGATTAGAGGTGGCTAACTCTCTTTTGTCCCGATTGGAAGCGGGGAAAAAGCCTGCAATCGGACTTGAGTTGTTTCTACGAATTGCTAAACTGTGGCAAGCATTGAATTCCGAGAATAATAATGCATCACCAGCACCCAATGAGTTCTTAGATTATCCAGGTTAAACGGATTTCTGTCGGAAACGGTTTTTCCCCTGTTGATTTGATAACGGAAGAAGACCCTGTTAGGAAGAAAATAGCAATTATTCTTCAATAAATAATCTAATTCGAAAAGCACTCATGGTGTCCCAATCAATGGTATTGCTCTCATAGAGCCGTATATCAAAGATACTCCAGATTACCGTTTCGGCCCCGTTACCGTTCCACAACGTAGTTACATCGTTCTGGGAGACAATCGGAGAAACAGCGAAGACAGTCATGCTTGGCCCGAATTGGGCGTTACTCCCTTTCTTACAGATGACCGAATTGATGGGCGAGTTGTCGAGATTTCTCTACCACTTTCCCGACACCGCGTTTTCCGCAGAAAAGACTGAAGAAATTATCAGAATCGAATCTGGAATATTTGAACTTTCATCAGCCGAACACATAAGTTTGTAAACGTTCCTGTGCCTGCTTCTTGGCTTCTTGAGTGACCCCCGCGTCGGAATACCCAAGCTGTTCCATAACGTGCTTTAGTGAGGTCCCAGATTCCAGCATGAGCGTCCATGCGGCAGCGCGGAGGTCGAGAACCCGACTTTCATTTTTTTAAAGCAATTCTTTGATTTTCAGAAAGCGCTCCTGTACTTCAGCCCATGAGGGGTAGGGACCGTAACAAAGAAGTTGGCATTGAGATTCGTACTCGGCGCTTATGCGCGCCGCCAGTTGTGCAGGAGGAAAGAGGGCGTCGCTGTTAGCGAAGCTCATGCCTTCGGGAAAATAATAACTTTGTGGAAAGTATTCTTTGCTGATCCGATCATAATCCGATTTGATTTCCGCATACTCTTGTGCTCGCAGCATCGCCTCAACTTCGGGGTGTTGTGATAATTGAAAGAGATCGTAATAATGCCGAGCGTAGCTTCCAAGGGGTCGGTTCTCTTGCTCGAGCAATTCGACTTTGCTGTGAATGGCGAACATTTTTTCAACGAATGTCCTTCGAAAGTGAAGAAGGCGCAATGAAAAGGGGGTTTCGTCTTCCGCACCAAGAGAAAATCCTTTCTCCTTTAAGAACTGGCTTAAATACGAGCGCAGCTCACAAGTATGGACGGCTCACGACCGCTGGCGGTACCGGTCTCCACAAGAACGCGATTGGGCACTTCACCTACGCCACCAAAGCGTTGCTTGTAGGAAAAGTTATCGTTTCGTCCGAAGCCGCCAATCGTTTTGCCCCCGGCTTCAATATAGGTTAAAGCGGGATGCTGGCCGACGAAATCACGAAGTTTTTTCAATTCCCGATCGATGGCTCTGGGGTTCAGCTTAGGATCAAATGCACTTGGATCGAGAAAAATGTCGATGTCTTCCGAAAACCGCTGGATTAGATTCCAGCCTTTCACAAGGCTTGTTCCGCCTTTGAAAATAACTTTTTCGCCGTAAGTATTGGCAATAATCCGAAGTGCTTCCGTGACGTAATAATCCTTCTCGATGATTGCTGGCCGCAGTTTGCGATCACGAAAATGTTCGACTGCTCCAAGAATGACTTGCTCAAAATCGGAATGCTCGAAGAGTTTCAATGCTTTTTTGCCTGCCAGGATTCTGCGTTTGGCAACGCTGACAGTAAGCCAAAATCAAAGCGGGAGAACGGGTTTAATGAAGTCCTCAACTTCCGTAAAGTTTTGGAATTCGTCCCGAGCCGCTCGGCAAAGGCCCCTAGCATTGCTTGGACACGAGGGGGTTCAGATCTGGCGATTTTAAGGAGACGTTTCAGGCGCCCTCCATCCGAAAGTAGAGCTAATGTTTTGCTAACTGTCTCTTCCGGACTCAGCTCACTGAATTTGCCTCCGTGTCGTAGAAAGTCCAACAGGGCAGCATCTTCTTCAGAGATGCCGGTCCATGCCTCCGGTCTCCGGGTGTGAATGAGCATATCCCGCCCGACAAGTTTTCTGGGTAAGCTGAGGGCCGTTGTGGCAACCTCAGTTCTCTTAGTCGTCTGGGTTGTAAATCCTAAAAGATTGGCCGCAGCGATTCCCGATGGGAAGACTGTTTTCTTCTGCGATGCCAATTTCAAAATGACAGCGGGGTTTGGACGGCTTTTTCCTAATGCTGTTTTTCGATTATGGTAGTAAAGGCCCTTACTGAGTCTTTCCAAGGTTTTTTCTCGCGTTAAACGGGAGAGGGCCTGTGCAGCCGCATTAAAAGGAAAATCAGCAAAATCATTGAGCCTCCAAAGGCGTTCGCCTCCTTGCTCGATGCGGTGGCGAACCTGGCTCATGATGCCTTCTCCTTTAGTTTGAGATTTGGTGATAGGTCTCATGTTTAAATTATGTCATAGTGAGGGTAGAATGTCAAGTTTTATAGCAAAAAAACTTGACATTCTGACCGAGAATCCTCATGCCGCCCGTGGTTTTTTGGAGTCCCAGACCGTTCTAGCGGCGTTAAAACCGAATGCTCCCATGACTTCAACAGGATCAATGCCGGAATTTTGATAAGCTGCGTTGTAAATTTCTATGACGTCACGATGTTCCAGTGCAAAAAGAGCTAAAGTTTCATTCGTTTTTAGAGAACCGGCAATTTCTTGAACCGTTCGTTTTGTAAGCAGTTCATCTAATTCGGTCAGCATCGATTGACGGAAGTGCTTTGGCGTAATTCTCGACGCCAGAGTAATGCCGACTCCGAGGTAGTGCCCTTTAATGAGTTCAGGATATGCACCCTCACGCTGTAAATCTTCCGAGAAGGCATGTGTTTTTGGATAGTACTCCCGGGTCAGTCGAGCGCCTGAACGGTCCGTGTCTTCCAGCATGCGAGTTGCATCTTGTTCAAATTGGGGTAAGTTCGCAATCAGGACACTAGCCGGTGCATCGAGCCTGACGGATAAATATCCGAGAAGAAACAGGGTTCCATATTCTTTTTCCGGGAGCAATTTGGTTTCGAGAACCGTGTGCGTCAGATCAGAACAAAACGCCAAAACCCCTTCATCGTCCATTATTCTGGCTTCCCTGGTTACTTGGGCTCGGAGTCCATTGATTTTCTCGGCTCGCGCAAGCAGTTTCTCATCGCGATTTTCTCCTGAGAAAAGCTCGAGAAGCTTGTCGTAAATCATTGAGCGAACATAGCACGGAGCTGCTTGTTGCCCCGCTCCTCTTCCAAACATAAATAATTCCATGTGGAGATCGGCTTTGTCTACCCCTCTATCAAGCATGGCTTCACCAAAAGTTTGGACGACGGGATAAAAGTCGTTCGTTTGGCGAGTTACTTTTTCCATCCATGTGACGCGCTCGTTTTCCGTTTCATCTCCAAATGTTTTCAATGATGCGGCTTGCGTTTGCGCCAATAATTCCAATGCGGCTCTCGTTTTTCCGAGATAAGGGGATTGCATAGCAAGATTATAACCGAATCATATCAGGGTTGCAAGGCTTATTTATGAATAAAATGTTAATTTTTAGAAAGGACAGATTTATCTGGAATTTGGAGAGGGGGGAACTTGAAAATTTATAGAAAAGGAGATGAATTAGGAGGGGGACAACATGAAAAAAATTCGGGTGTTTTTTCTCCTCGGTATGATTGTGTTCTTTTTATCCGCCTGTACCAAAAGCGGTGCCCTCACCGGCGGAGGCGCTGGAAGCAGCTATGGCAGTTCCATTACCGGTTCTGTCAGCGGGGGATTAAGCCCGGTCGCCAATGCAACCGTGAATCTGATGATGGCGGGAACATCAACGCCTCTGGCGAGCGCCACGACCGCAACGAACGGCTCATATTCGCTGGTCTTCACCAATCCCGGCGGAACCAATCTTCTTTATATAACCGCAACCGGCGGAAATGCCGGAAGCGGAACCAACGCCAACAATCAATTCATGACGATTGCCGGAACGACCGCGTCATTTCAATCCACTCAACCCATCAATGAGATCACGACGGCAGCCGTGCAGTTGACCGCGATGAACATGGGCGTTTTAAACGATACGAACGGTTCGATTACGATTGCTTCGCCAAAAAATTCCGCCGGAGCAAGCAATGTTTCCGCCCAGTTTTACAATCTGATGACCAACGGAAACCTAAACACATCGAATGCTAATTTAGCGTCTTCCACGCAAACCGGGTTAAAAACGATGGCCAACATGTTTGCGGCTTGCATCGAAAATTCGAGTAACTGCACGAAAGTTTTTAGCGCAGCGGTGAACTCCAGCGGAACGGCTGCGGTAAGCTTGCTGGAGTCCGGATATAATGCGCTTATCAACAGTTCCAACACGTCAAGCTCGATTTATACGTTGGCGTTTCCATTGAATTCATCGACCGGTTTTCAATTGACTTCAAGCGCAGTACCCGGCGGATTCACCTTTAACAATACATTAGCGGTCGGGAATAACACATATCCTATCGGTACTCAAGGCCGCGGCATTGCCATTGACGCTTCGGGGGACGCTTGGATCGTGAATTTTACCAGCACGAATGTGACCGAAATTAGCCCCTCCGGAACGGTGCTGGGTACTTTTGCGGGACCCTCCACGCCCCTCGGACTTGCGATTGATGCGGGGGGAAATCTATGGATAGCCGGAAGCCTCGGAGCAATTACAGAACTCAATTCTCAGGGAGCGACGGTGGCGAACTACTCTTCGCTTGGCGGCGTCACTACAACGGAGGGAATTGCCGTTGACCCATCGGGCAATTTGTGGGTGACAACCTCTGTCGGCGTTCTTGAATTTAATGCTTCGGGGACCGTTTTAGCCAAGTATTCAAGCGGTTTTATCGGCACCCGTGTCGCGATTGACGCGGCGGGAAATGTTTGGCTTTCCAATACCCCCAGTAATTCGGTCAGCAGAGTAAGTGCTTCGGGTTTGGTCGGCAGCCCTATTTCTGTAGGGGCCGCACCGGCCGGATTTGCGATTGACAACTCGGGAAATGTTTACATCGCCTGCTTCAACGCGTCAACTGTAGTCAAGATATCCTCTTCCGGCGCGATTTTAAGCACGATTTCGCCTCCAACAACCAATCCCGGCGGAATGGCCATCGATGCCACCGGAAATATATGGGTATCGGGGACAAGTTTAGTTGAACTAAACTCGGCGGGGACAACACTCGCCAATTACAGTGCTGTCAGCGGTTCGTCCGGGATTGCCATCGATCAAGCGGGAAATCTGTGGACATCAACGTTGTCGTCTTCTGCTTTCAGATGGCCTGGAATTACGATTGGCCCCCAATTTTTTCCTTATGCTGGTCCGGTTTTCCCATCTTCAAGTTTTTAACGCTTAAGTTTCAAGAGTTCAAAGTAAGCTCTTCGAAAATTGATGTGTCCGGCCCCTTGGGCGCTGTCTCGTTCCATCTTCAATTTATCGCAGGTTCTCACCAGGATTGACTTCATTTGATCCGGCGAAATTTCAAGGGTTAGGCGGTTGGCCAATTCCAGCAAAAGAAGAATTCCGCCTCCCGCGACCATGCAAGCGCCGGAGGTCGCTCCAAAGGTCGTATAATGCTCGCCAATCGGTCGTTCCGCTGGAAGCAATTTTTTTGCTCGTTCATAAAGATCGGGAGAAGCGAGTTGGCTGTTTCCCGTGAACTCAAACAATGGAAAGAAAGCGCGAGGATTCGCCGTAAGCCGCTCTAACAAATCCTGAGGAGAAAGACGCATAAATTCCCGAACCAGTTGTCCTTTGCGATCTAAAATGCTGCCCGGCGCTTTCGTCGTGGTGAGGCCGCCCCCTGGCGCCAGCAAGTCGGGCTTTGGATGGCCTTCTCGCGTCGGGCCTCTGCTCGACTCTTTGTGAAGGATTGATTGTTCTCGTGTGTCTTGACTGCCGTCAGTGGCGCCAACCGTTAGAACGAGCGGATCGTTGGCGGGCGAAGAAAGAATGGTCCCCGATCGCGGGCCGTAGTTGCCCGCTGCGCAAACGACGAAAATGCCGGCGTGCCAAGCCGCTTGCACCGCTAAATTAATGGGATTGTGTTCGGGCGGCTGATAGGGTTCTCCATTGTCCTCAAACTTTTTTCCAATTGAAATGGCGATCAATCGAAGTGGAAGCGGTTGTCCGTTGGCGTCGTGATGTGCGTCTTTTTGTTGAATGAAAAAGCGGATTGCTTTGGCGACCAGATCGGAACTGCCCTCGAAAATCATTTGTTCGCCCCGTTGCACAGCCGGCAGCTGAACGCTGATGAGCTTTGCCTGGGGTGCGATGCCTTGGAATTGTCCTTTGGAACAGGATCCGTTGCCGATGAGGATGCCACTACACGGCGTACCATGGCCAAGCGGATCCGAGGGTGTAACAGGTACAAAGCTGTCGCCCGTCAAGCCGTAGGATTGAATGAGGCCGGGCAAATCGGGAACGGCGGCGACGCCGAGATCGAGGATTCCGGCGAGGATTGATCTCCCGCTTAATCCTTGTTGTTTTTTTAGAAAGTCGATTCCCGATAGCGCGAAAGGGTTAGGCATTTTAAGCGGCGAATTTTCTGGCGTTCCAAACGGTTCGGGCGGCGCATAGGGCGAGTGCTCCGTTTGTCTCGACGGGATCAATTCGTTCCGCCTTAAACGCTTCTTCATAGGCCCGAATAACATGACGATGATGCGACAAAAACCAATTTAGACCAAAGTCGCTGCTTATTTCCATTTTGACCCCTCTGACCGTTTCTTTTGAAATCCGTTGTTCTAATTCAGAGAGTATCGAAAAACGAAGATCTTTAGGCAAACATTTTTCTGCCGACTCTAATCCTTTGTTAAGAAAATAGGCTTTAGCAAGTCCGGAAGTCATCCGCTCTCGCTCGAAATCTTTTGAAATCGCATCGATTCTGGTGTAGAATTCCCCAGTATAGCGATCGATGTCAGCGTTGGTTTGCTGCAATAGCCGAGAGGCGTCTTGCTCGAACGTTGACAGCGCAGCAAGAAGTGCGCGCGGCGCCGCTTCGGCAAGCGGGGCCGATATACAGCCACGTAAGAGTACCGTTCCATATTCTTTTTCCGGCGTCAAGCCCGTTTCATTCACGGTTCTAGTGAGATCGTCGAATATTCCCAGGCTTAATCCTGGATACGCTTCTTGGCCATCGGTAATCATTTCATCCCGAAGCATTTTAATCGCGGCGGCTCTTTCACGAAGATTACTA
>Ga0207024_10141_pt1 | contig 21505 bp, 16 predicted proteins | sample Alteio_BWMinCont_44_FD_153470 | JGI IMG/M metagenome (GOLD analysis project Ga0207024, IMG submission 153470) | Enriched cells from forest soil in Barre Woods Harvard Forest LTER site, Petersham, Massachusetts, United States -... | ecosystem: Environmental > Terrestrial > Soil > Temperate forest >...
TTTTCATTGCGACGCAAGCCCACAAAACCGCCGGCGAGACGCCGGCGCTACCCACTCATGTAGATTCTTTGCATGAATACCTTGCCCAAAACGTTGTGATCCCTCACGTCCGCCCATCGGCGAATCCTTTTGACTTTTCCCCGTCTGCAACCTAGCATTTCAAATTCGACTGCGATGCGAAGCAGGCGAAGGTTTTGCGACACACTCATCCGGAGGATTCATGCCGATCAAAGTAGGAATTAACGGTTTCGGACGCATCGGGCGAAATATTGTGCGCGCTTCGCTAGGAAATTCGGCGATTGAGTTTGTCGCGGTCAATGACGTGACCGACTCGCTGACACTGGCCCATCTGCTGAAATACGATTCCGTTCTGGGGAACCTGCACCAGAAAGTGACGCACACCGAAGATTCCATCGCCGTGGATGGCAAAAGTTTCCGCGTGTTCAAAACGAAAGACCCTGCCGAGATTGACTGGTCATCGGTCGGTGCCGAGATCGTGATCGAGTCCACCGGCCTGTTTACCAGGGCCGCCGATGCAGCCAAGCACAGACGCGGCACCGTGAAAAAAGTCATCATTTCGGCGCCGGCCACCGGCGAAGATTTGACCGTCGTGCTCGGCGTGAATGACAAGTGGTACGATTCAGCGAAGCATCACATTATTTCCAATGCGTCATGCACTACCAACTGTCTCGCGCCCGTCGCCAAAGTGATTCAGGATACGTTCGGGATCAACTGCGGCACCATGACTACGATTCACTCCTACACCAACGACCAGAAACTTCTCGACCTGCCGCATAAGGACCTGCGACGCGCCCGTGCCGCCGCGCTGTCCATGATTCCAACGTCCACCGGCGCGGCCAAAGCGTTGAACCTGGTGATCCCGGAGTTGAAAGGGAAGCTGGACGGCTACTCGATCCGCGTACCAACTCCCAACGTGAGCGTTGTAGACCTTACCGTATTCACCGACAAGCCTGTAACCGTCGAATCCGTGAACGCGGCGTTGAAGCGTGCGGCCGATGGCCCGATGAAGAATGTTTTGGAATATACGGAGGAGGAACTGGTCTCCGCCGATTTCAAGGGCAATCCGCATTCTTCGATTGTGGATTCCGCGTACACGCGCGTGGTGGGAACGAATTGCGCGAAAGTTCTGGCCTGGTATGACAACGAGTGGGGCTATTCGAGCCGCTGCCGCGATTTGGTGGAGTTGATCGCGTCGAAGCTGTAGAGGCGGTGATTGGTGACTAGTAACTAGTGACTAAAGATTGATGACTGGTGAATCGGAAATCGTGATTCGTGAATCGTGTATGGTTTGTGGGTCGCGGCTTCAGCCGCGACATTGGATGATCTCTATCTTGGGGCTTTAGCCCCTGAAGTCCTGCAGATCTATTTCGTTAGGCCTCCGGGCCAATCCCATGAACAAACTATCCATTCGTGACCTGGACCTTTCCGGCAAGCGGGTATTTCTGCGCGCGGATTTCAATGTTCCGCTCGACGCCGGGCGCGTCACCGACGATACGCGCATCCGCGAAACGTTTCCCACGCTGGAATTTGCGCGCAGTCGTGGAGCGCGGCTGGTGCTGGCTTCACACATGGGCCGTCCCAAAGGCAAACCCGATCCGAAATACAGTCTGAAACCTGTGGCCGCGAAACTCGCCGACCTTCTCCGCGCCCCTGTGGATTTTGCTCCTGATTGCGTCGGTGCCGACGCAGAGGCCCGCAGCCGCGCGCTCGTCAACGGGGGCGTGCTGTTGCTGGAAAACGTCCGCTACCACGCCGAGGAAGAAGCCAACGACGAAAAGTTCTCGCGTCAACTGGCCGCGCTTTGCGATGGACTGTTTGTATGCGACGCGTTCGGGTCGGCCCACCGCGCGCATGCCTCGGTCGTGGGAATCGCGCGCTTCGTGAGGCAGGCCGCGGCTGGATTGTTGATGGAGCGCGAGCTGGCATATCTCGGCAAAGCGCTATCGAATCCCGAGCGGCCATTCGTGGCGGTGCTGGGGGGCGCAAAAGTTTCCGACAAGATCGAGGTCGTCGAAAATCTGATGCGTGTAGCCGACGCCATGCTCATCGGCGGCGGCATGGCCTACACGTTCTTGAAATCGCAGGGATTGCCCATCGGAAATTCCCTGGTGGAGGCGGATAAACTCGACCTCGCGCGGAAATTGATTGCCGAAGCCAAGCAGCGTAATTTCCGTTTGCTGCTGCCGACGGATCATGTCCTCGGCGCGGAATTTAAGGCAGATACGAAGACGCAAATCACTAGTGTCAATGCGACTCCCGACGGTTGGATGGGCCTGGATATCGGCCCCGACACCGTTGCAAAATTCAGCGCTGAGTTAGCACGCGCCAAAACCATTTTATGGAACGGCCCCATGGGTGTGTTTGAGATGCCCGCGTTTGCCACAGGCACGTTGGAAATCGCGCGCGCCGTTGCCGCTGCCACGGCAAGCGGCGCAACGTCCATAGTCGGCGGAGGAGATTCCGTCGCCGCGATTCACGCGGCCGGACTTGCCGAAAAGGTTTCCCATATTTCGACCGGCGGCGGCGCTTCGCTGGAATTTTTGGGCGGCCGGAAACTGCCGGGCGTCGAGGCGCTGACGGATAAGCTTTGAACATTTAGAGGGCACAGAGAAGAGCCGGAAAGAGATAGTGTTCGGAGCTGACGTTCAAGCCATGGGACAATTCAATCCAGAATTTTTCTTTCTCTGTGTAACTCTGTGCTCCTCTGTGTTAAGCATTTGACCTTTGTAAGAATCAAGCAACCACGAAAGTCGAAAGAGGCGCAATGCGGCGACCCGTATTCGCAGGCAACTGGAAGATGTACAAGACGCAAGCCGAAGCCCGCGCCTATTTTTCGGCGCTAGCCCCTCTGGTGGCCGGATCAACGCACGCTGACATTATCGTGGCCCCAACCTTCACCGCGCTGGCAGCGTCCGTTGACGCTACGAAAAACACCGCAATTTCAATCGCCGCGCAGAACATGCACTGGGAAGCGGAAGGGGCGTTCACGGGTGAAATCTCAGCAGGCATGTTGGTGGAGACGGGCTGCCGAGCAGTCATTATCGCGCATTGCGAACGTCGGCAATTCTTCGGCGAAACCGACGAGCGCGCCAACAAGAAAGTGAAAGCAGCGCTGGCGGCGGGGTTGACGCCGATCCTGTGCGTGGGCGAGACGCTGGCCGAACGGGAAGGAAGCAAGACCGAGGAAGTGCTGGGCCGTCAATTCGTTGGCGGCACGGCTGCGTTGACCGGTGCCGAGTTCTCGCGTATCATTCTTGCTTACGAACCGGTCTGGGCGATTGGCACGGGCCGCACGGCCACGCCAGAATTGGCGACCGATGCGCATCGGTTTTTGCGGCAGCAGGCGGCGGCAGGATTTACTCCCGAACGCGCTGCCGGGTTGAGAATCCTCTACGGCGGCAGCGTCAAACCCGACAATATCAAGGGATTGATGGCGCAAGTGGAAATTGACGGAGCGCTGGTCGGCGGCGCGAGTCTGAGTCCCGAGGTGTTTGCCTCGATTGTGAATTTCTGAAGGGCCCGAGTTCGAATTTTTGAAGGGTTGGGACAAGCAATGCCAAAAGAAGTGAAATGGGCGATTTCGTTGTTGGCCGGCGCGGCCCTGCTCGCGCTGGGCTGGAAGTTGTACTTTATCTTGATCACGCTGCACGTTGTGGTTTGCGGCCTCCTGATTATCGTGGTCCTGCTGCAAAGCGGAGAGGCGGCGGACCTTGCAGGCGCGTTCGGCGGCGCGGGCAGCCAGACGGCATTTGGCCCACGCGGCGCGGCCACGTTCCTTTCCAAGGCCACCACGTGGTGCGCCATCATGTTCATGCTGACGTCCATGGCGCTTTCCATGCATCAGAATTCAGTCGCAGCGTCCACCGGCAGTTCCGTGCTCCAGCAATTCTCGAAGGAGCCCAAGAAGGGAACTCCGGCGATCCCGCCGGCGCCTGTTGTTCCGGCCCAGGCCCCAGTAGCACCTGCACCTGTACCGGCGCCCTCGAAGTAGGGTTACTGATCTAGCGGCAAGCGGCCGATTTTCGACCGCGCTCAAAGTTTGTTCATCCCTCTTGCGGAAGTGGCGGAACTGGCAGACGCACCATCTTGAGGGGGTGGCGCCGTAAGGCGTGGGGGTTCGAATCCCCCCTTCCGCACCAAAATTTTCGCCTCATCATTTCCTCATTTAGTTGCTCGCACCGCATTTCTAATGTACATTTCCTTCGCCCCTGCCTAGGACTTGTGAATTCGTTGTCCCCAGTTGTCGTACGATGTAGGAGGTTCTCGGCTATGCGACCTCGCCGGTGTCTTTCTATTTTTCTCCTCACAATTTTCTTGTGCGCGTTGACGATCCCGAGCGCGAACGCGCAAAGCTCCGCTCTCACCGCTACACCGCCATCCGACGCTCCTGCGTCTTCTGGTACTGCCCGGATGTCAGACCCAATAGTTTCCGATTCTCAAGAAGAAGTAGCGATTCCCGGCCCGTTGCGATCATTTTTGCGGATGGCCGCGATCAGTCAGAAAGTTTCCCTGCAGGAAGTGCTGCCGCTGTTGGCGCGAAACATAAGCATGAGCGGTTACCAGGATAGAAAACCGACGGAATTCCTGATTTTGCTGAGCTCGTACCTGCGGCAGGCGCGGGAATTGGAGGCGCTGGCGGGAAAGCATGGCGTGATTGAAGTCTCCAATTGCGACGATGTGAAACCTCTTCTCGTGATTCTCGGCTACCGTCTGCGACAGGATTGCGGCCCAAATGCGGCCCTCGAAACAGCGGACGCGAGCCGGGCATTTCTCACGATTGACTCCGGATTTCCGCTTGCGGAATTGGAGGAGACCCTGCGCGGGGGCCGGCCGTTGGAAGTCCCTTACTCCGCTACCAATGTTCCGGCGCTTTTCAAAACGCGCGATTGGGTGGTGAATGCAAAGTACGCCAACCGCAGCGTGCTGGACTCCATCCTGCGCGACCCTGCGATCGCCCGACTGTATTGGGGGCTCTCGAGGATGGATACACAGACCGCTCATTTCCTGTGGCAGTCGCTGGGGCCGAAGAATTTACTATCGCGCGGAGCGGTGCTGGATTTCTATGGCGGCCAGATCAGCGTGCGGTCGGGTGCCGTCGTCGTGCCCGGAGGATCGGATTCTGAATCTGCCTGGAAGGATCTGGTGGGAGCCAATCCGAAATCACCCGCCGATTTTGTGAGCAAGCTGCTGGCGCGGGATAGCGGCTGGCTGGCCGCCTATTTCGACGCGCTGTCGCGCGCGAGTGCCACGCAGCAATCTTATTTTACAGCGCCGCAGCGGTTGCAGAGGTTTTACGAAGCGCTGCGGGGGCGGGATAGTAATCCAATCCCCACCCGGCATTCATTTCGCCCGGATGTGGGAATGTTTCTGCTCATCGCGCGGCTTCCCCTGGATTCCAGCAGCCAGCCCTTGGTCCCTGGAAATCTGGAGGTTTGGAAAGAGGTCATGCGACGCGCGACCGATTCCAAAATTCAACAGGAATGGGGCAAGCGAGCCGCCGGATGGAATAATTCGGACCAGCTCATTGAGGGAATGTTCGGCGTATCGAGAAGATATTCCAGGGAGGGGCCCCTCTCCGCATTCTTGGCGGTGAGCGAGATTGACCGCGGCAGACCCAAGGAACATCGCTTGAGCGCGGAAACGGTTCGCTTGTTGGCCGAAAAATTCGCGCGATTTGGCGACCAATATTCGATCTTCGCCGAATTTCATGAACTCAGCGATGATTCCATTTCGCGCTTTTTCGCCACGGCTGAAAATCTAGACCAAATCCAGGATCTCCTGGTTAGGACTGACGCTCTGGGTGCGCTGCAAGCCAATATGGGCCTGTGGCAAATCCTCGCCCGGCAGGGTGAGATTGACGGCGCACGCTTGAACGACTCCTGGCAACAAGTAATCCATCCGTTTGCCACGGTGCGCAATTCCGCACAGATATTTGAAGCTTCGAAGGCATCGCTGGCGGAACTGCTGAGCGCCGCGATCGGAAAGTCCGCTCTTTCGCAAGACCAGTTTTTGGCCTTGTTGGCGGGCCCCGAGCAGCGCAGCCGGGAAGGCCAACAACTGCGGACTGAAATTGCCGGAAGGATGCGTCAGGTGTTGGAAGACCAGCGGCTGGTTTCGCTGGATACGCTTCTGGCCCTCGGGGAAGGCCTGAATCAAATGGCCAAGGGCAAGGAGAAGGGGAAGGAGGTCTCCGACTCGTTGCTGTCACTGGCGGGGGAGTTGCGTGAGTTCGAGATGCCCAAGCCGCTTTTTACGAGCCGCGAACGCAATGACCTGGTTTCGGGACTTTATAGCAATCGTCATACGATTCTGCAGATGAAAACGGATTTGACGCGGGTGATTAAATCTTCCAGCAGCCCCGCCGAGTTGCTGGAGGCCCGCGGCCTGCTCACCCCATTCCTCCGCGATACTTTAGTCGGACTCAACTATGCCTACTACGAGCCGCCGGGCGCGCAAATGCTCCATCACAATCCGCTGTTTGTCCGCTCGCATGATTTCTCCGGCGGAGATTATTCAGGCGAGGTCGCCAACGCCAGGGAAGAGACCTGGCGTTCGCCGCGCTTGTTCGGACGCGGATGGACGGCCAGCGGCGGCGCACATTTGATGGGATCTCTGGCGGATTTGCCGTACGTTTTGGCGCAAGTCGAGCAGGATTTTATTGCGCCTCAGAATGTTCAATCGTTGATCTGGGAGGATTTGGCCCCGGTTCTTATCACCAGTGCCGTGTTGCCGCGCTGGTGGGGAGTGACGCCGAATGAGCTTCACGCCGTGGCCCTATACCAGCGCGCGGGAGAGGAACTTCTCGTATCGTCCTTGAAAGATGAAACGATGCGGCAAGAGATGGTGAATATTCTTTCCGAGCGCATGCTTCCTCAGCGCATGGAGAATTTGCAAGCCGCGCTGCGCTCCGCGCGCCCGGAGGATGTCATGAACTTGGTGGCGCCGGCGGAGGCGTTCTACGTCGCTGCGGAGTTCCGCCATCGTCACCCCGGTGAACATGAGAAATGGGGCACGTCCGGGAAGGAACTGGATGATCTGTTGGCACGTTATCCTGAACAGACGAATTGGGGCCGGCTGTCGGAGGATTTTGGCGTGCCGCACCCCGCCTTGGCCCTGAATTACGGACGCGAGCTGATGAACCTAAAACCCATGCCCACTTTTCAGGATTACTCCAGCCGTCTTCTGGCGGAATCCTGGGATTCCAGCAATTTATACTGGGCCCGGTTGGCGGATGAGATGGGATATTCTCCGATGCTGTTGAATCAATTGGTGCCCCAGTTGACGCGGCGAATGATCGAGTTGACATTTGCCTCGCATTTGGAAGACTGGCCGGCAGTGCTCCGCGCGATGCGTGAAACCGGAGAGGAATTTCGCGAGGGCAAAATTGCCGCGCTCCCGCGAACCAGTCCAGCGTCCAAGCTTTGAAGGGACCCTAAACATTCGGCGAGGAAACCATGGCCAAACGATGCGCGCTACTCTCGACGGCAGTTCTGATCCTGCTTTCTTGTGTCACTGTTTGGGTGTCGTCAGGGCAGGGCAGTCAGGACAATGGCAGCAGCGTAATTCGCGTGTTCGTATCCATGGTGCAGCTGAATGTCGCGGTCACCGACAGTAAAGGGAATTACGTGACGGGGCTGCGCCCTTCGGATTTCATGATCTCCGAGGATGGCATCTCGCAAAATGTCGCGACTTTTGAGGAAGGCAACGAGGGTTCGCAAGTTGTCGCGGACTCTCCGCAGCCCGTTTCCGCGACCGTGCACCACCCGGTGGTTCCACGCAACGCCCCAGCGGATGCTTCGGAAACCACGGCCCCCGCCGAGAGCGGCGCGAACGTATTTATTTTATTCGACACCAGCAATTACATGTTCCGCCATCGTGGATTTGTTTTCGCTCAGGACGCCATCGCGGAATTCGTTCGCTCTCTGGATCATCCCTATCGCGTGGCATTTTATTCCTACAGCCGCGATTTTTTTCGGGCCGCCTCGCTGACTCCGGACCGTTCGCAAGTGCTGCGCGGGGTTCGCGGCACGGTAAACGGGGATGATTCCGCGCTCTACAATGCGCTCTTGTTGACTCTGAAAGACGCCGCCCAATATTCCGGAAGAAAAGTGGTGGTGGTTTTTTCCAACGGCCCCGATAACTCCAGCATGGTCGCCCCGGAAGACGTGGATGAGCTGGCTCAGTCGGAAGGCATTCCGATTTACATGATCAGCACGCGCGATGCGCAACTGGACCCTGCGTCTTCGGCCGTGTTCGGACGCATGACGGCCAGCACGGGCGGTGAATCGTATTTCGCGAAGGACTGGAAGGATCAGCGCGATGCCTTCACTTCCATCCGCGAGGATCTTGCTCATCTGTATTTTCTCAGCTACTACCCCAAGCCCAACCCAAACAAGGGCTGGCGCGCCATCAACGTAAATCTCGCGGACCCCAAATTGAAGAAATATCATCTGCGCACCCGCAGCGGCTATCGCCCGATTCCCGCGCATGTCACCGTGGACGCCGCCGCCCCCGCCGAATAAATCAGGCGGATACCCCCGTTTGCGGAAGTGGCTGAACTGGCAGACGCACCCTCTTGAGGGGGTGGCGCCGTAAGGCATGGAGGTGCGAATTCCCCCTTCTGCACCAGCATTTTCCGTAAAAATCCTTTCCCTAATTACTACTTCTTCAGGCGCTGCCCAATTGCGGACGACTGTCCTTTCGTACAGTGGTATTTCTCGGGGCGCCCATCTAAGCTGAATTCGGGTGACGGTGTTTTGCGATTGAACACGTCCAGATAGGGGAGAAGAAATTGACCGTACGGAAACCCTTAAAAATGGCAACGCGCGGAACGAGCCCTGACGGATCGAAGCAGGAACGTCGGAAAAATAACCGTTTTCTGGTAACCGTTCCCATTGAGGCCAGCTGGCGCGGCTCTGACGGCCTGGCCTTTAAGTCACCGGCCGTCGCCAGGCAAGTCAATCAGAATGGTGGTCTGCTGGAGATGGAAACTTATCCGGAAGTGGGCAGCAGAATTACGTTAACGAATTTCTTGTCGGCGGAATCCGCCGAAGCGCGCGTTTTGGCTACCCCGAATTCGAGAGAAGGCGTCTCGCGCGGAATCGTCATCGAACTCATCACCCCCAGCGAGAGTTTTTGGGGCGTAAATCTTCAGGTCAAGAAAACCAGTGTCGAGCTGCAAAAACTGGAAAATTCCTTGCGCTCCGAGGGCATTGATTTTCGCTTGCTCAATGAATTCCGCGACACCGTGGATTACATCCGCACCGCGGCTTTGGCCGTGCAACAGTTGCGTGAACGCCAGCTCCATGGGCGTGATGATTCAGAAATTGCTTCGGTGCTGGTTGCCGAGCGCGTCCGCCGCACCATGAATCTTTGCCTGGAAGTAACCACGGATATTGACGCCGGAAAAGTGTCCAGCGAAACCAAGGGGGTGGATGAACTCTACCGCTCTCTTGAAGATGTATGCGACCGCTTGCGGCATCTACTCAAGAGCCGTGAACCCGGACGTTTTGTAACCACGCGTTCCTAGCCCCCGCAGTTCAACTCAAAGCGATACAGCTCAGTTCCGTCAAAATCGGATAACTAGGCCCGAGGAAATTCTAATGTTGTTCTGTGTTCCGTTGAAAAATCGCGTAATTATGTAATCGGCTTGAATCACGCGCCAGGAAATCAGCGGCGCCAACGGCAAGTCAACTCCCCCACCAATCGCACCGGCCACGGAAGTTCTAGCTTCGCCAGCTCGGACGTGTCCCACTCCTCCCAAGGCATGAACAAAGGGAGAAAACCGGCCATGGAAAGGGATGGTGAACTGCGGCCCCACCATCAAATTCAGCGTCCGGGCGTCCAGTGCGGACGGTACTGGGTAATGCGCATCGAGGTCCGCCACGATGCCTACCCACGGGGCCAACTTGTAATTGCCGGAAAGTTCCCAGCCGTTGAGATTGCGCTCAGGGGTGGCGCCATACCTTTCGAATGAATAGCCGCCGAATAACTCGATGCGGCCCTGGGCGCGGGCGGAAATTGAAACCAGAAACACAAGGGCCAACAATAAGGCCAATCTACGAAACATGAAATTCCCCTCCAAAATTGGAAACTCGAAGTTGCTAAGTCTGCAGGCGCAAAAATCGGCACTGCGGGCGGGGGCAGGGCTGCGTGATGAGATGCCGAGAGCATCCACAGAGTTACCTAAGTACTCGCTTAGATTCGCGAGTACAACAGCATTAGACGACATTTTCAAACTGTTTGGAAACAAATGTTTCCGTACGATATCCATAACTAAACGAGGTCCGAAGCCCGTGTTTAATTTCCCCATGGATGGTGATTTAGCGCACGGCAGGCAATACAGGGGGGCGAGATGGACAGCATCAATGAGAATATTTGCTGGTTCACCCATTACGCAATTCGCATTACTTTACGTCAACGAATTGTCTGGCTATTACAGGCAAACTGGCGTAAATATGGCAGGTATCAGACCCCCTTTCGAGCGATCGGCTCACGCAACCACAGTTATCAGGGAGGAACTTTATGAATACCGGAACCAGTGCGGCGACTCCGAAAAGAGGCGACCGCGTAAGCATGGCGAATCAAGAGGGTGTATTTGAGGTTGCCGACATCAATTCGCTGATGCAGACGGCAAACCTAAAACTGACCGACGGGCAGGGCCACATCACGCGGAATGTGCCCTGGACTTCGCTGAAGCAACTCGATAAGAAGTAATCGAAATTTCAGCGAAGCCGCAGAGCAGAAAATCTGTTACATGCTGTTTTCGAGGAACGAGCGCAAGTTCCTCGAACGCGATGGGTGGCGAAGCTTGCGCAAAGCCTTGGCTTCAATTTGGCGGATGCGCTCGCGCGTTACGGCAAACGAGTGCCCCACTTCCTCGAGCGTGTGTTCGGAACCGTCTTCCAGCCCGAATCGCATCTTGATCACGCGTTCCTCGCGCGGCGTTAGCGTCTTCAACAAGGATTCGGTCTGTTCCTGCAGGCTGATGCTGATGGCGGCATCGGCCGGAGACACGGAAGATTTGTCTTCGATGAATTCACCCAGGTGCGAATCTTCTTCCTCGCCGATCGGGGTCTCCAAAGAAATCGGCTGCTGGGCGATTTGCCGCGTCTTGCGAACTTTATCCACCGGCACGTCCAGGCGCTTGGCAAGTTCCTCGGCGCTGGGTTCGCGACCAAGTTCCTGCACCATTTGCCGGCTCGTGCGGACCTGCTTGTTGATGGTTTCGATCATGTGCACGGGCACACGAATCGTGCGGGCCTGATCGGCGATGGCGCGCGTGACGGCCTGACGAATCCACCAGGTGGCGTAGGTGGAGAATTTATAGCCGCGCCGCCATTCAAATTTATCCGCGCCCTTCATCAGTCCAATGTTGCCTTCCTGAATCAGGTCCAGGAATTGCAATCCGCGATTGGTATATTTCTTGGCGATGGAAACCACCAGGCGTAGGTTGGCTTCGACCATTTCCTTCTTGGCCTGATCGGCTTCCGCTTCGCCACGCAGGACGATTTGGAGCATGCGTTTCAAATCCACCAATCCAGTTTCGCTGGAAACTTCAATTTCATGCAATTCCGCCTTGCAGTTCCGCAATTCCTTGCGCGCCTCGGCGGCATGATCGCCCTTGGAAGCTTCCGCTCTGCGTTCGAGTTTGGTGGCCTCGCGTTCCAGCGAGCGCAAGCGCTCGACGGTGTGGTGAATTTTTTCAATCAGGCGATTTCTTTCCAGCGGGTGGAAATCAATGGAGCGAGCCAGCAGAGACATCTCCACGCGCGTCCGCGCCAGTTTGTTCCGGGTGCGCAGGTAGAGCCGCTTTTTCGCCTTGGGGGTCCGTTCCAGCACCGCGGCCTGCTTCATCGCCACGCCATACTGCTGCTCAATCTTGTCAATCACTTTGAGAACTTCGCGGGTCTTGCTTTCGGTTTCCTCTTCGGTCAATTCTTCCTGGTCAAACTGAACGATTTTCTTGATCGAAACCGTGCCGTCGCGCAGCCCCGCGCCTACGGCGATTAATTCCTTCAGCACGATGGGCGAGCGGGTAATCGTTTTCAGGACCATGAGGCGCCCGCGCTCCATGCGCTTGGCGATGGCCACTTCGTCCGCGCGTTTCAGCAGCGGCACTGTGCCCATTTCACGCAAATAAAGCCGCACAGGATCGTTGTTCTTATCCAGCATTCCCGGGGTCAGGTCAAGGTCGCTGTCGTCCGAGTGGGAAGGGAGCCCGACTTCGACCGGGTCAGGAATCGTCTGAGCGGCCTTTGCGGCTGCCAGATCTTCGTACACAGCAATGCCTTCGAAAGAAGCGAGATGGTCTTCGGCTTCTTCCGCGGAATGTTCGCCTGGAGGCATAATGCCTTCCACTTCATCGGAGAGCAGGTAACCGCGCTCCTTGCCTACAGCAATGAGGTTACGAACCTCTTCGCGCGCGTCTTGAGATGTAAGTGACAAGCAGGTCTCCCCTTTAGATTGTCAGGCTCCAAGCTTCGCTTTCACCACACAGAGGGCAAAGCGTTCAGCGCAAGAGCAGAGCCCGGTCTCGAAAATTCCGCCTGATCCGGTTATCAGGCGCTTTTAAATAGCAACTACTGTCCTAGCAATGAGATGCGCGAACCACACAATTCGGTACGCAACTCTTAAAAAGGTCAAATCAACCACACTGACTCGCATGCCAGAACTCGACGGCGATTTGTGTGCAAGTGTTCTTATTTCAGTGTTTTACATCAAACCTGAACGCGCCGAGCGCCTTGGATCTGCGATCCGCTCCTTCACGTTAGAGGTCTCAAATCTTCGACGGTACAGACGCTGAAAAGTATGCTTGCAAGCCCCTGAATCGCACCTAGCAAATCAATTCATGGCACACACCCACGACCGGGCGGATTATCTCATGAATTTGCTTTTCTTGCACGGAAGAAGCGCAGATCTCGCGGGACCCCATTTAGGCCTAGAATAAGTCGCCCCCCGTGTTGCAAAATGACAGGTCATGCCCGTCGAAACTTTTCTGCGAGGACTCAAACGCTTTCAAAAGCGTGTTTATCCAAAGCATAAGGAGCTATTCCAAAGGCTTGCTTTGGGGCAGCGGCCGGAAGCGCTCTTCATCACCTGTGCAGACTCCCGAATTGATCCCTGCCTGCTCACGCAAACCAAGCCGGGCGAGCTTTTTATCTGTCGCGTGATCGGCAACATTGTGCCGCGCTATCCCAAAACGATTGGCGGGGTTTCCGCGACGATTGAATATGCTGTGGGAGTGCTGGGCGTGGCTGACGTGATCGTTTGCGGGCACACGGATTGCGGCGTGATGAACGGGGTTATGAACCCGAAGGCGCTAAAACCGCTTGGAAATGTGACTTCGTGGTTGCAGCACGCGCAACCTGCGCGCCGCGCGGTTCGGAACTCTAAAGAAAAGTTGACGGCAGCGCAATTTCAGATCGCGCTCACCGAGCGCAATGTGGTCGAACAGCTGAAGAATCTTCGCACGCATCCGGCGGTAGCGGAGCGGCTGCGTCTCGGCGACCTCAAGCTTCATGGGTGGGTCTATCACATTGGAAAGGGAACGGTGACCACCTACCGCCCCGACCGCGGTCGGTTTGTTGCGATACGTTCCGCCAAAAGGCGGAAGGGCAAAGGGCGCGGCCACGACCCGAAAACGATTGTGCTGCTGGCAACCGTTTGAAACGGGGCGCATTTGAAATGGAGCGAAGGATGCTGCGAGGTCATGTAAGAGTTTTTATTCTCGGCGTGGTCTTCGGGTTCGTGTGTGGCGTTGGCGCACGGGCTGCGGCAACCTCGCCGGCGGTTGACGCGCCCGGTGCCTTGGACGATTCCGCAAAGCAATCGTTTAATCCGGACCGGGAATTTGTGCTTGCGGTTTTTCGGAACGACAGAACAGCGGTTGGCCGGCTCCTCGATGATGATTTTACGTGGACCGATGCGCAGGGCCGCACGCTCACTAAGGCGCAAACCCTGGAAAATTTGCCGGCGTTGGCGCTGGGCGATGAAAATCAGGTCAGCGAACAGGAACAAGTGAATCGTCAGATTGCGATCCACAGGGCGGAGCGGGGAAATCTGTACGTGTTGCGGGTGTGGGTGAAGCGCCAAAAAGGTTGGCGCGCGCTCGTTTACCAAGAAGTTAGTCAGCAGAAAGCCTCTCCGCCGGCCGAATCGGGCGCGCAAGGTTGCGAAAACCCCTGCAAAACCGTGCCTTTTACACCGAAAGATGAGGATGAGCGCGGAGTGATTGGGGCCTACCAGCAAGTCGAGCGCGCGGTGACGGCGCACGACTCGGCCGCCTGGGGCGCGGTCATCGCGGACGATTTTTTTGCGGTGACCTCCAATAGCGATCATCCGCTGGATAAGAAGACGCGCATGGCCGGGCTCGATCAACAAAAGCAGGGGGGGATTGCGCCGTTTCCGCTGGTTTCCGCGCGCATGTTTAAGTTCGGCGAGACGATGATCATGACTTCGTTGCAGCGGCCCGCACAGGGCAAACCGCTGCACGTCACGCGGGTGTGGAACAAGCAGCAGGGGAAATGGCTGGAAGCGCTGAGCTATCAGACGACGATCGAGTAGGACAGGCTTCGGCCTGTCTGGTTTTGATTTTCGCCGCCGGCAGCCAAAACCAGACAGGCTGAAGCCTGTCCTACTGGGTTTGGTTGACACTCCCGGCAGCGTCGGATACGCTTCTTTCTCTGGTGGGCTGCGGGTGGAGCCCGCGCCCATTTCTTGATTCTCACCACGGCAAGCTGCAAAACCACAGGTGCCTGCTGTATTTGCAGCCCCCAATAAAAGAGGACTGACACGCATGGCGGACATGAAGCTCCCATCACGCTCGGAAGATTTTTCGGAATGGTACAACCAGCTGGTATTGCGCGCCGAACTGGCGGACTACGCGCCGGTGCGAGGCTGCATGATTGTGCGTCCGTATGGCTGGGCGATGTGGGAGAACATTACGGCACAATTGGACCGCCGTTTTAAGGCTACTGGGCACGTGAACGCCGCGTTTCCGCTGCTGATTCCGCAGAGTTTTATCAGCAAGGAGCAGTCGCACGTGGCCGGATTTTCGCCGGAGCTGGCGGTGGTCACGCACGGCGGCGGTGAAAAGCTGGAAGAGCCGCTGGTGATTCGGCCGACATCGGAAACGATCATCGGATGGGCCTACGCGAAATGGATTCAGTCGTACCGCGACCTGCCCGTACTGATCAATCAGTGGAACAGCGTGGTGCGCTGGGAACTGCGCACAAAATTATTTTTGCGCACCCTGGAATTCTTCTGGCAGGAGGGTCACACCGCTCACGCTACGTTTGAAGAGGCGGAAGCGGAAACGCGCCAGATGCTCGACATCTACACCGACTTTGCCGTGAACGAAGCGGCCATCCCCGTAATTCCCGGCAAGAAATCCCAGTCCGAGCGGTTCGCCGGAGCCGACGCCACCTATTCGATCGAAGCCATGATGGGCGACGGCAAGGCGCTGCAGGCGGGAACTTCGCATAATCTGGGCCAAAATTTCGCGAAGGCCTTCGACATAAAATATCTCGATCAGGGTGGCGTGTTGCAGCATTGCTGGACCACTTCGTGGGGCCTTTCCACGCGGTTCATTGGCGCCATCATCATGGTTCATGGCGACGATCAAGGCTTGATCCTGCCTCCCCGCTTGGCTCCTTACCAAGTGGTGATTGTGCCCATTTTTAAGACTGAAGAAGAAAAGGCGTTGGTGTTTGAAGCAGCGAAAAAAATTAAAGAGCAACTGGTGAAAGCGGAAGTTCGCGTGAAAGTGGATGAGCGCGAAGGGCAAAGCCCCGGCTTCAAATTCAATGATTGGGAAATGCGTGGTGTTCCGCTGCGCATGGAAATCGGACCGAAGGACGTGGCCAAAGGCAGCGTGGTGCTGGCGCGGCGCGACAAGCCCGGAAAAGAAGGCAAGACCTTCGTTTCGCAAGATGGAATTGCCGTGTCCGTGCAAGAAGCGCTGGCAACGATTCAGAAAGCGTTGTTTGATCGCGCGCTCGCCTTTCGCAATACGCACACCTTTGAACCCAAGGACTTGGAGGAATTTCGCGCCGCCGTCGAGCAGGGATTCGCGCGATCACGCTGGTGCGGCGAGAGCCGTTGCGAAGAGCAGATCAAGGAAGCTACCAAAGCCACGCTGCGGTGCATCCCGCTGGAGCAGCCGGGCGGAACCATGCCGTGCATCTCGTGCGGCCAACCCTCCAAGGAAGTCGCCATTTTTGGAAAGGCCTACTAAGGCGCCACGGGCCCAAAATTATTTGAATAAACGCCTCAGAATCAATTAGTTGCGGGGCGTGACTGCCCGGCAACTCCAGCGCGACTCGTACTCGACACCTCGCGGCACTAATGCTAGCATTTTTGACATGATGCATTTTGGCACTCCAGGAACTCATCTCGGGCAGGCCTCCGAATTTCGGAAGGGCCGTGTCGCGCCGCCAAAGTCTTCGGCAAGCATGACCATCCCCGCAACTGCTCGCAGCACACAAAAAGGGAAGGGTAATTTAACGGCCATCATTTTTACGCTGATTCTGGCGTCACTCGGGTTTGTGGCAATTAAGGTTGTTCCGTGCCTGTTCAACGAGTATCAGTTCCAGGATGGAATTCAGGATATTGCGCGCTACGCCAGCGCGATGCACCAGGACACTGGAAAAGTTCGAGAGGCCGTCCTCAAAGAAGCGGAAAAGGACGACGTGCCGATCACGACCAAAGACTTGAAGATCGAGGGAACGGGTGGAAATTTCCGCATCAGTGCGGATTATTCAGTGACTGTTGATTTGAAAATATATCAATGGACGCTGGATTTTCATCCGTCGGTCAGCAATAACTCTCTGACTTAGGGTGCTGACGCCAGCCGGACCAATACTTGTAATGTATTCCATCCAAAAGGCTTGCAGATCTATTTCCCAACTGCCCTGGGACCCCCAATCGAAATTTCTGGAGGGACTCGGGTGGAACCAGTGCGCATTGGATCATTCGGAATCTAATGTGCTTGCAGGTACACTAGTATTCGGGGCACGTCTAAGCAGTTAGAGTGGAATTAGAGAATTGGTTTTCTAGCGGCGGAACGGAGAACGACTTTGCGTATTCGGATCGGGCGGGGATTTTGGGCATCCTGGGTTGGCCTGACCTTGCTGGGGACAGCAGTGTGCCTGGTTCTGGTCGCCACCGGCGTGGCGACGTATTACTGGGTTTCCTACGGACGGATGATTGACCTGCGCCTCTCCGGGCACATCCAGCAGACCACGGCGCGAATTTATGCCGCGCCCATGCGGATTTCCACCGGCGAGAAAATGACGGTCGCGAATTTGGCTGATCATTTACAGCGCGCCGGATACAGCGAATTGGAAGTGACGGGAACTCCCGGGCGGTACATCCTGCACGGAAATGAAATTGAAATTCGCCCGTCCAGCGAATCGTATTTCGGCAATAAGAACCGCATCGTGGTGCAGTTCAGCGGGGCGGCGATCCAAAAGATCCGCGCTATGGATAGCGGAGCGGCACTGGATTCGGTAGAAGTCGAACCGGAATTGCTCAGCAGTCTGTTCGACAATTCGCGCGAAAAGCGTCGCGCCGTCAGTTTTGACGATCTTCCCAAAGTCCTGCGCGACGCCGTGTTCTCAGTCGAGGACCGGCGTTTTTTTGAGCATCCCGGATTCGACCCCATTCGGATTTTTGGCGCAGCCTGGGCGGATTTGCGGCACGGCGCGCGCGTGCAGGGCGGCAGCACCATCTCGATGCAAGTGGCGCGCAGCTTTTTCTTCAATTCAGACCGCACTTTGCGGCGCAAGGTTGCCGAAACCATGGTGGCCCTGGAACTGGAGCACCGGTTTAGCAAGCGGCAGATTTTCGAGCTCTACGCCAACGAAATCTATCTTGGAAACCGCGGAAGCTTTGCCATCCACGGGTTTGGCGAGGCTTCCTTGGCCTACTTCAATAAAGACATCCGCGAAGTGAGTTTGCCCGAAGCCGCTTTCCTGGCCGGAATCATTCACGCGCCGAATCGCTATTCCACCGCGGAGCACAAGCCGGAACGCGCCGTGGAGGCGCGCGACCGCGCCTTGCTGGCCATGACGGAAAACTCGGCGATTACCGCCGAGCAGGCCCGCGACGCGAAAAAAATCCCACTGCAAATCGTCGGTGCCGGGCTGGAAGGCAGCACCGCGCCCTACTTTGTGGACATGGTGAAGGAGCATCTGCTGGATCGCTTTTCCGAAGCGGATTTGCTTTCGCAGAGTTTTCGCATCTACACCACGCTTGATCCGGAACTGCAAAACGCGGCCTCTCAAGCCGTGGACATTGGTGTAAAAAATATTGATGCCGAGCTGGCCAAACGCTATGCGCGATGGCGCAAGGAGGGCCAGCCCGCGCCGCAGGCGCAGGTGGCCATGGTCGTCCTGGATCCGCACACCGGAGAGATCAAGGCGCTAATCGGCGGGCGCGATTACGGCGAAAGCCAGTTGAACCATATTCTTTCGCGCCGCCAGCCGGGTTCCGCGTTCAAGCCCTTTGTGTATGCTGCCGCATTTGAAGGCGCGGTGGACGGCGTGCAGCCCATCGTTACTCCGGCGACCACGGTGATGGATGAACCGACCACGTTTGATTTCGACGGCAAGGAATATACGCCCAATAATTACGGTGAAAAATTTCACGGCAAGGTAACCGTGCGCGAAGCGGTGACCGATTCGCTGAATGTGGCCACGGTGAAAGTGGCTGAACTCGTGGGCTACACGCGAGTCACGGACATGGCCCATCAATTCGGGCTTGACCCTTCGATCCATGCAACCCCTTCCGTGGCGTTGGGCGCATATGAAATGACGCCGCTCGAGGTGGCCGGGGGATACACGATTTTCGCCAACCAGGGCGTGCGTACCGAGCCCATGTTTATTCGCAACGTGGTGAACTCCAACGGGGAATCGCTCGAGCGAAATGCGATCCGCTCGCGGCGCGCGCTGGACCCTCGCGTTTCCTTCCTGGTAACCAGCATGCTGGAAGATGTGATTGATCACGGCACGGGCGCGACGGTTCGCGCTCGCGGGTTTACCGCCCCGGCGGCAGGGAAGACCGGCACTTCGCGGGATGGATGGTTCGCCGGGTACACCTCCAACCTGCTAGCTATCGTTTGGGTGGGATTTGACGACAACCGGGATCTGGGTCTTTCCGGCGGGAATGCCCCGGCTCCGATATGGGCCGAATTCATGAAGCGCGCGATTGAGTTGCCTGCCTATCGCGACGTCCAACCCTTCGAGATGCCCGAGGGTGTCACGCGGGTTACGATTGACCCCGAAACGCTTCAGCTGGCCACGCCCGAATGCCCCATCACCCGCGAAGAAGTCTACATTCATGGAACTGAGCCAACCGAGTTCTGCGAATTGCACGGCGGGCATATGGCCAGCGACGCCCCCCCTGCCTCCTGGCTCTCGCGAGTATTTGGCGGCGACAAGACAAAAAGTTCCGATTCCACGCAACCTGCCGAGCCGGGAAGCTCCGCCGCCGGCAACGGCACGAAAAGTTCCTCCGCCGATGGCGAACCACCGGAAGAGGAAAAGAAAAAAGGTGTCCTGCAACGCATTTTTGGTATCTTTGGGGGTAAGAAAGACGCCGACAAGCCACAGCAGGAAACGCCACAGCCGCAGCGGTGAAGCGACGTCGTTGGGAGGCGTGCGCCATGAAGAGCAGACTTTCCGCATGGATTTGTCTTGCGCTGCCGGGGCTTGTTTCTGCGGCTCTCCCCACCGCTTCTCGGCCTTTGGGCGAATCCGCGTTTCGCGCGGCCTCAGCGCGACAGGGTTCCGATTCCCGCTCGGCCATGAGCGCCGAAGACCTGCAGATTGAAAAGGCCAAGATTTTCATGGCCGAAAAAAAATATGATGTCGCGATCCAGACCTATCAGGACGTGTTGAAGGGCGATCCGAAGAATGCGGTGGTGCTGAACATGGTCGGCATCGCGTATCTGAATCTTTCCAAGGACGATCAGGCAAAAAAATATTTCGAGCGTTCGGCAAAAGCGGACAAGAAATATTCCAGCGCCGTGAACAATTTGGGGATGGTCTGGTACCACCAGAAGAATTTCAAACGCGCCATCCGCGAATATCAAAGGGCCGCGCTACTTGATCCGACGCTGGCGGGAACGCACGCCAATCTCGGATTTGCGTACTACAACACTAATAAGCTGGTGGAGGCGGCGACGGAATTCCAGAAAGCCGTCGAGCTTGATCCGCAAATTTTTGAGCACAACGACCGTGTTGGCACCATGGTGCAGGACCGCTCGGTGGCCAATCACGGGTTGTTTTTCTTCACCATGGCCCGCGTGTATGCCCAGAAAAACGATGCCGTACACTGCGCCGAATATCTGCGGAAATCCTTCGATGAAGGATACAAAGACGTGGGCAGGGCCAGATCGGATTCCGCATTCAAAACGGTGCTGGATGATCCGGCCGTTCAAGCCGTGCTGGCGCGCGTTGCACCGGCCGATGAAAAAGCGGCCGCATCCCATTCAGGCTCGTAAATTGCAACGCAGATTTTTTTTCGCCTGAAACACTTAATGCAAGGTCTCCGCCACAATTCGCTCCAGATGCCACGGCCCTGGAAGTGGTTCGGGCTGGTGGTGATTTGCGCCCTCTTTTCTATTGTCGCAGGCAATCGCGCGGCTTGGGCAGGACAAACCGCAGCGACGTCCCGTGTCTCCGTGCCCGAATCTCGCTCTCAAACCATTCTTGTATTTCCATTTGAAAATGCGGGCCGCGCCGCGAAACTCGATTGGTTGGGAGAAGGTTTGTCCGAGTTGACCGCGGAGCGCCTGCAGGACCGCGGCGCGATGGTGCTTTCGCGGGCGGATCGTCTGGCAACGCTGGAGAAGATAGGTTTGCCGGATTCGGCGCGGTTTTCGCATGCCACTTTGGTGAAAATAGCGGGTGAAGCGGACGCCGACGTTGTGGTCTATGGCAAGTTCGTCTCCGATGGCAGCTCCGTGACGCTTGAGGCGCGCGTCTTGCGCCTCAACCCGCCATCACTTTCCGCTCCTCTAACACAAACTAGCCCAATGCAGGACCTGCTGCGGGCTCACGCCCGTTTGACCTGGCAGATCTGGTGCGCGATGGATCATGCAAACTGCCCGGGGCCGGCTGCCAATCAGGACGAAACCAGTTTTTCCGATCCGCCGCCCACGCTGCGCCTTGATGCGCTTGAGAATTTCACTCGCGGCCTGACCGCATCGGTGGACGAAGAGCGTCTTCGTTTGCTGCGCGAAGCGTCGCGGCTGGAGCCTGCCTGGGACCGCCCTCCCTACGAACTGGGCTTGAATTATTTTGAACGGCACGATTGCGAACTGGCTTTACCGTGGCTCTCGCGTGTGCCTCCGAATCGCCCGGAGGGGCCCGAGGCCAGCTTCGATACCGGTGTGTGTCACTTGCAGCGCAACGATAACGCGCGCGCTGAGGCGGCATTTTCCGGGCTGATCGAGCGCTCCAGGACCGCCGAGGCCAGG
>Ga0207024_10142_pt1 | contig 21502 bp, 14 predicted proteins | sample Alteio_BWMinCont_44_FD_153470 | JGI IMG/M metagenome (GOLD analysis project Ga0207024, IMG submission 153470) | Enriched cells from forest soil in Barre Woods Harvard Forest LTER site, Petersham, Massachusetts, United States -... | ecosystem: Environmental > Terrestrial > Soil > Temperate forest >...
GATTTGAAATATTCGGACGTCACCCCGCGCGAAGATTACCTGAACCGCCGCAAGTTCCTCTACGGATTGGGTTTGGCTGGCGGGCTGGCGCTGGCGGGCAAGGGCGTGGGGGATTTAGTTTCCCCAGCGGTGCTGGCCTCTGCGGCCACCACGAAGCTGCCTGGCGTCATCCAAGGAAAATTCAGCACCACCGAGCCGGTGACCGCTCCCGAGACCGTGATCACCTACAATAATTATTACGAGTTCGGCACCGAAAAAGATCAGCCTGCGAGGAACGCGAAAAATTTTGTGACCTCGCCGTGGACCGTATCGGTGGAAGGTGAAGTCGCCAAGCCGCGCAAATTTTCCATGGACGAAATTCTCAAGCTTGCGCCGCTCGAGGAGCGAATCTACCGGCATCGCTGCGTGGAGGCCTGGTCCATCGTGGTGCCCTGGGTCGGATTCTCGTTCAGCACCATTGCAAATCTGGTGCAGCCTACGGCCAACGCGCGCTTCGTCGCTTTTGAAAGTTATTTTGATAAGAAACAGATGCCTTTGTGGGGCCAGGCCGGGATTCAGCTGCCGTACGTGGAAGGCTTGCGGCTGGATGAAGCGATGCATCCTTTGGCTCTGTTAACCGTTGGAATGTATGGCGAGACACTGCCGAACCAGGATGGCGCGCCGGTGCGCATGGTGCTTCCGTGGAAATACGGCTTCAAAAGCATCAAATCACTGGTAAAAATAAAATTCGTAAAAGATCAGCCGCCCACCACGTGGAATATCGCCAATGCTCATGAATATGGCTTTTATTCCAACGTGAATCCGCAGGTGGACCATCCCCGCTGGAGCCAGTCCAAGGAAGTTCGCTTGCCCGGCTATTTCAAAACCACCAAAACGCAGATGTTCAACGGCTACGGAGATCAAGTGGCCAGTCTGTACAACGGCATGGACCTGAAAAAGAATTACTAATCAAAATCTAGATGATTATTGGAACAAGATCATGAATTCCATTCTGGCCAGCAAATGGACGAAGGTGGTAGTGTTTTTTGTCTGCCTGATTCCGGCGGGCCTGCTGATCCGCGGCGTGTTTACCGACTCAGTTCCTCGAACATGCTACGGGGGACTGGACGCTGCGGTTCCTGGCGATCACGCTGGCGATCACGCCGTTGCGGAAGATTATCGGCCAACCGCAGTTGATTCGCTTTCGCAAAATGTTTGGGCTGTTCGCCTTCTTTTATGTCTGCTGCCACTTTTGCATTTATCTGGGACTCGACCAGGTTTTGGATTTTCACGGCATTTGGGCCGACGTGCTGAAACGGCGCTACATCACCGTGGGGTTTACGGGATTCGTCCTGCTGATCCCGCTGGCGATCACGTCAACCGCCGGTTGGGTCCGGCGGATGGGGTACAAGCGCTGGCAGATGCTGCACCGGGCAATCTATCTGACTGCCATAGCGGGGGTGATTCACTACTATTGGCTGGTGAAGTCGGATGTCCACTTACCCCTTGAATATGCAGGAGTTATGGCTATTCTGCTGCTCTGGCGAGTATATGCCTTTTACTCTGGTCCCAAGCGCCGTACACCGGAAACAGCCAATCAAGCCGCCAGCGTCTGACCCCCTTTTTTGGTAGTGGGTCAGTTTCCGATTACCCGCGATACGGAAGTACCAGAACCCACTTGTGCGATAACCCGACTTAGCCGAGAAGGTCGCGACCTCTTGTCAGTCACTGCTTGCGATGGTCAGGTTGGTCGAGACTTTGGAAGGCCTGGCCCGAGTTGGGTTCCCATGATGCGACCGACTCGGGCTAACAAGCCCAATGGCTACCTTCTCGGCTCATACCGCATCGCCACCGCCCCCGAGCCGAACTCCAGCCGACTCACGAGCCTCAAGTCGACATGCTTCGATAGCCCCGCGAACAACGTCGGCCCGTGGCCCGCTAGCCTGGGGTGTACCACGAACTCGTACTCATCGATCAATCCCAGCTCCGCCAACGCCAGCGGGAGCTTCACGCCTCCCGTGAACAGTCCCTTACCCGACTCCCGCTTGAGCTGCTGAACGGCCGTCCCTAGATGCCCGCGCACGAGCTCCGCGTTCCAATCGACCCGGTCCAGGGTGCTCGACACGATGTACTTCTTTGCCGCATTGATCGTCCGGGCGAAGGGTTCCATCCAATCAGGCCTCGCTCCCGTCCGCACCGACGGCCGCCACGCTGCCTCCATCATTTCGTAAGTCACCCGGCCAAAGAGGAGGGCATCGGCCTGGTCGAGGTTCTCGACCGCGTGACGATGCAAGTCTTCGTCCGGTGGTATTACACGATGATCGCAGCACCCGTCCAATGTGACGTTGATGGAATACCGAAGGGGTTGCATTACGCAAGTGTACCGCCGATGGGGTACGCTCGACGAGAGCGCAATGCCAATCTCCAGCTAACCCTGATTAACGCGCTTAACGGAAACTGACCCACTACCCCTTTCTTTGTTCATTCCCGCCTGTCATTTGCCTTTCCACAGGCTCGGAAGTTAGAATTATCTTTCTTGCATTTGGGGGGGGGCTCTTCACTTCCGACTTCAAGCGCGGCTACAGGGGTAGCCGGGAACTCCATCAATTCCAGTTTAAGATTAGGATCGTACAAGGAAGTGTTCGGCTTTGAACCAAACTAATTCAAATCATCCCGAGAAGGTCGGGTTTCCGTATTGGATGGATCGAGTTCTCGAAGAACATTCGAAACTCGGCTCTGAGATGTCCGCGGAGGCAGTACACGACCTGCGTGTTTCCTTGCGACGCTGCATCCTGATCGCCGACGTGATGAGGGACCTGGACGAAAGCGCCGACTGGAAGCAGATGCGCAAAGCGGCGAAACACCTCTTTCACCAGTTGGGCTCACAGCGCGACACGCACGCACTTGCGGAATGGATTGAGAAGCTTCGTTCGCCTGAAGACGCTTCAGCGGACCTTCTGGTTCAATCGCTGAAGGGGCGAAATGAGAAGGACCTGGCCGGCACACACCGTGCCATCAAGGAATTCGACCGGAAACAATGGCGCGCCTGGATTAGAAAACTTTCCCGCCATTTCCAGCATGTCGCTGCCGATCGTCCCGCCTGCGAATCCATCGTCTATGAAATCTGGGAATCTGCTCGTGAACTGCATCGTGGCGCGCAGAAAAGTCGGAGCGCCATCGCCTACCACCGGTTGCGGGTGGGACTTAAGAAATTTCGCTATGCCGTTGAAAATTTCCTGCCTTCCCTGTATCCCGGTTGGGCGCCGGATATGAAGAGTGTGCAGGATTTGCTCGGGCAAGCGCACGACTTCAGTGGATTGGAGCAGGCCCTCGCGACCGACGAGGGCAGGATGGACGCGGCGGCTCGCCAGTCCTGGATTCAGAAGTTGCGGGAGGAGCGTTCCGCGCGCGTCCAGCAATACCGCGCAAAAATGGCGGGAAAATCTTCTCCGCTGATGATCTGGCGGGAAGGATTGCCGGCGGAAAGAGAATTGCGATTGGCAGGGCTATCGCGGCTTGCGGAATGGGCCTATTTTCTGACACCGGATTTTTCGCGCGTCCGGCGCGTCGCGCGTTTGTCGTTGCAATTGTATGACGGCTTCGCGAATCAAGGCCTGGCTGGCCGGGATTCCAATTTTGAAGAGCGCTTCATACTGCATGCGGCTGCGTTGCTGCAGGAAGTGGGACACTCCCACGAAGGCCAGCCCCACCACAAAGAATCCTACCGGATGATCCGCAGGATTTCACCGCCGGCCGGCTGGACCCGGAAAGACCTTGAGCTTGCCGCGCTGGTCGCGCGTTTTCACCGGCGCGCCTTGCCTCGCCCGGACCACAAGATTTTGAGAGTGTACGATTTTCCGATGCGGCATTCGCTCGTTTTGCTGGCGGCGATCCTGCGTTTCGCGAATGCATTTCGGGCGAAGCCGTACCGTGCGATCCGCCGGCTGCAGGTCGAGGATTGTTCGGGTGTTCTGGTGGTGCGCGCCGAAGGCTTTTCGGACACCGAGCCATTGGAGCCGAAAATGTCGGAGGCCAAACGCCTGTTGGAATTTACCTGCCAGCGTTCCGTGCATATACTGGCGCCCGGTTCCGGGGCGATGTCGCCCAGAATTGTTCGGCCCGCCACGCGCATTGATGCAGCGTGATCGCGCGGATTGTTCCGAGAATGCTTTTGGTAGCACAGGCTTCAGCCTGTGGATTTTTATTTTGCACGTGCAACAATTAAACCCACAGGCTGAAGCCTGTGCTACTGGCTCCCGCCCGCAGGATTTTTCCGAAAAGCGCAGGTTAAAATGCGAGCCGCAGGGAAAATTGCATGATGCGCGGGTCGATTGCGCTGGATATTTTGCCGAAGGTGGAGGGAGTCGCGGTAAAGATGCGGTTTGGCTGATTAAAGTTGGGGTGGTTGAAAAAATCAAACATGTCCGCGCGGAATTGAAGTTTGATGTTTTCTTGAATTAGAAAATCCTTCTGAAATGTTGCATCAAAATTGTTGGTGCCCGGGCCGGTGACGATGTCGCGGCCGGCGTTGCCGTAGGTAAATTGCGCAGGTGCGGCGAAGCAACTGGTGTTAAACCACTGCGCGGTGGTTTTCGGACCGTTATTTGGGTCACACACCAAGTTCGGACGCTGCGAAGGCGCGGGCAGCGGTTCTCCGTTATTGGCGACATCCGTGGAAAGATTTACGGTGAAGGGTGATCCGCTTTCGAGGGTATAAATTCCGCCCACCTGCCAATCGGCGAACGCCGTGTGAATCCAGCCCTCTGAACCTTTCAGGAAGGGAAGTTGGTACAGGAAATTAGTTACAAAGCGATGCCGGTGGTCGAAATCAGACAGGCCTTTTTCCGCCGCCATGTTGGCCGGATCCTGGGGCAGATTCGTACCGGCATTGTTCGTTCCCGGATTGGATGCGTTATCGAGCGCCTTGGACCAGGTGTAATTGGAATTGATCACCAGCCCGTGCCAGAGTCGCTGATTCAAAGTAAGCGCCAGCGCGTGATATTTTTCCCAGCCGTCCCAGGTGACCGAATTGAATCCGCTCATTTGCGGAATGGGGCGAGCGTGCAGTCCTGTCGCGGGATTTAATCCATTATCCGGAAAAAGATTTTGCAGCGTCAGATTATCGGCATGGACTGTGTACGACCCGATGTATTGAGCCTGAATGGTGGTGGAGGAAGAAAGGATGCGCTGGATGGAAAGGTTCCAGACATCGTTGTATTCGATTTTGAAATCGTGGTTGAGGCTATTAGCGCTGACCGTGCCCGGGGGCGCCGATACCAAAATATTTTCGGTATTGTAAGCAGGCGCCGTGCCCGCAGCTGAATTGCCTACTGTTTTGGCAAAGTAGAACGGAAGATTGAGCGCCGCGTTTTGAATAATACTGTAGGCCGCCTGGTTGGTATAGATTCCGAAGCCGGACCGGATCACCGTTTTTTGGTCCGGGAGGCTCCAGGCAATTCCAATTCGTGGAGCGAGCCGCAGGGGTTTTCCCGTCAGCAGGCTGGAGTCCCACCCGGCTTGCTTGGATGTGACATAAGGGATAGGAATGTTCGACAATAACGAAGCCGCGGATGGCGAAATTTGCCCTGTGCTGTCACTGGCGATTACAAATTCCCCGCCGGGCACTAGAGTATTCACCACAGCCATGTTGTTATTCGCATCGCTGATGTTTTGGTTGAATTCATAGCGCAGGCCAATGTCGAGCTTGAGGCTCGGCAGAATCTGCCAGCCATCCTGAATGTAAGCGTGGACCCAACTCGTTCTTCCAATCAATGCGCCGCGGCCACCCACGCCCACTTGTCCTTGCGTGGGATCGCCAAGCAGAAAATCGCCGAGGGGATTCCCAGAATATCTGCCCGTAAATTGAAATAGGCCCCGCGCGTTGTTGGCATTCACCGGGTCGAAATTCAAATGGAAAAAATAAACACCGAATTTCACGGTGTGGGTTCCGTGATGCCAAATAGCGTTGTCGTACAATTCATAGTCGCTGTCGGTGCGCGAGACGTACTGCGTTGGTTCGCCCATGGTCGTGAAGCCTGTCACCGAGGCTTGCGGAAATCCAGTATCCAGCGGATTGCTGGTGACGCCTTGCAGGCCCGTGGGTCCCGCGAAATTCGTGCCTGCATTGGGGCTGGACTGTCCTCCACTGACTCGCATCCATCCGAATCGCAGCTCATTGATCCAGGAAGTATTGAACACATGCGACCACGAGGCGGAAAGGTTGTCGGTATGAGTCCGCAAGTTGTAGCCGAATCCCGGCAGCAGAGTTTCGTTCAGCGCGCCCGATCCGAAAGGATCAAATTCGTTGGCGTCGAATATGGATCCGCGAAAGAAAACATTGTCGTTTGGGCTGAACGTGTGATCAATCCGGGCGTTGTACTGATCTATATTGATTGTTGAGAGATCCGACGCGAGCAAATTGTTCGTCAAGCCTAGTTGATTTGCGTGAGGGAATTTTGCGAGCAGGGCAGTAGCAACTGGATCCAGCGGGCCGGGAATCAGGTTGCCCACGTAGGCCTCGCGATCCGATGGACGGTAAATCGTTCCCTGATGTGCCTGCGTAGTCGTTCCATCGGTTTGGGTTACGATGAGCGGGCTATTGCCCACCGCGCAATTCGGGGTGACCGCGCCAGTTCCTGAAGTACACAGCGGGGCGCCCAGAATCTCGGAAAAATTCCCGGTGCGTTCCAAATCCGTTGGCACCGTAAACAATTGAGTCTGGGATTTGCGGGTCCGCTGTCCTTCGTAGTTGAGGAAGAAAAAGGTTTGGCTCTTCCGGATCGGCCCGCCAATACTTCCGCCAAACTGATTCTGCTTGAAGGGAGGAATGGGCCGTGATGCCGAATCGAAAAAGTTCTTGGCGTTAAACGCGTCGTTGCGCACAAACTCGAACAGGCTGCCGTGGAAGTTGTTGCTGCCGGATTTCGTGATGACGTTAATCACACCTCCAGATTTCCCGCCGAACTCGGCGTTGTAAGAGGTCTGGTCAACGTTGAATTCCTGGATGCCGTCCACGGAGGGGCTCAAAACCAGATTGTTGAAATACTCGTCGGTGGCGCTGACGCCATCCAGCAGATACAAATTGTGGCCGCCGCGCTGGCCGAGAATTCCGAAAGTTTGCCCCGTCTGTTGCAGCGCGCCGCCGCGCGTGCCCGAGGGAGCGTGCGTAATTCCCGGGGTCAATCCAACCAGATCAATGAACTGCCGCCCTTTGAGCGGAAGGTCAATCACTTGTTGCTGCTGGATGACGTCCTGGATCGCGGCTGATTCCACCTGCATTAAACCGGATGTTACGTTCACCGTAACGGATTCGCTCTGTTCGCCCAGCTCCAGGGAAAACACTTGTCTAAGTTGGTCGCCGGCATGGACCGTGATGTTGGGCTGATCCATTTGTTTGAATCCGGGGGCAGAGGCTTTCAGGGTGTATACGCCAACGGGAAGTTGCGCCAGCAGGAACGCGCCTGCAGAATTGGTCACGGTCGAGTATTTGAGCTGCGTTCCGGTTTCGAGGGCTACGATGGCCACATTAGGGATCATCGCGCCGGAAGGGTCGTTCACCACGCCATCTATTTCGCCCGTATTCATTTGGCTGAATGCGGGTTCCGCACTCAAGGCCAAGACGCCGCCAAAAAGAAGCACCGTACATAAATGGCTCAGGAATTTCTTCCGCGCGACAATACATTTTATCGGAAACCAGTTCCGCTGCTGATATTTTCCCACTCGCCACTCGCCGAGTATCTTCATGGATCTCTCTTGGTCCTTCAATTCAAGACGTTTCAGAGTTTGAATTCACTTCCCCTACAATCAAGACGGCATCTACCTTATCTTTGACGGGCAATCGCGCCGACTCAGTGCGCTTGAAACTACAACGATTCGATCGGTTGTGCTGTAAGGATGTTGTAAAAATAAAAAGAAGTTACGTCGCAAAGGAGGTCGAAATCAGTTATATAGTTCTAAATTATAGTACCGAGGCGGGTTAGCGAAACACTGGAATAAAAATAGCTAATTACCCCGCTACGACGCCGGTGGTCTTTTCTTCTGCCTGGCGGACCGTCTGAACGAGGCATGGCAAATGGAGCGTAAACGTGCTTCCGCGTCCGGGCTCGCTGCTCACGGTAAGATGGCCCTTCATGGCTTCCACAATGCTTCTCGCCAGCGGCAGGCCCAATCCCGTGCCGTGAATTTGAGCGGCCATCACCGAGGGACTTCGATAAAAGGGCTCGAAGATGTGCGGCAATTCCGCCGAATTGATTCCGATTCCGCGATCAGAAACACTAATCTGGATTTCTTTCGCACTTAACCCATGCTCGGCGAGGCGCGCCTGAATGCCCATCCAACGTTGATTACTGTCGTATTTCAGCGCGTTGGTGATCAAATTCTGCAGGCACTGGGAGAGCGCCGAGAAATCGCCGAGGACTTGGGGCAGGTTTGGTTCCACGTCCTGTTCCACATGAAACTTCGCAGCGCGAACCAGCCCTGCGGTGCTGGAGAGCGCAGCGTCCAGGACTTCCGCGACTTCGATTGGCCGCAAGGTATAGTGCTGATGCCCTTCGCGGATCGCAGCAAAGAGAAGGATTTGCTCCACCATTTCAAATAATTTTCTGGCCTGATTCCCGATCACTTCTCCGTAGTGTTCCAGTTGCGGTTTTCCCGCAACCACTCCGTGGGCAATGTTCTCCGCCGCAGAACTGATGACGGTTAGCGGTGTTCGCAATTCGTGAGAAACGGCAGTGACGAAATCCATTTGCAGTTTGGCGAGGCGTTGCGCACGAGTGCTGGTGATAATCAAAATTGCAATGCTGATGACCAGAAGAAAGAGCACGCCAAAGCTGATGGCCAAATCGCGACGGCGCGAATCCGCGACGAAAGCGCCCAGCGCGCCTCCCCGGCGGTGGCGCACCACCAAACGCCAGTCCTCCTCATCCCCTTTTTCGCCAAGCAACGGAAACCAAGTAATTCCCACGGACGCGGCGGGGCCTTTGTTTTCAGAGGGTGTGTGAAAAATATGGATTGGCGATGCAGCCCCTTCATTTTGCAGGCGCCCAAAAATATTCATCGCTCCGTCGGCATCGGTCACTTCCAGTTCGCCAAAGTTCGCATCGGAAGAGTACAGGACCCGCGCCGGTTTGTTTCCGGCGACAACCGCAACTTGATAATCCAGACCTTCCGTGCCCCGAAAGTATCTCTGGGCGAGATCGGGAAGAAGTTGGTCCCGAATCATTTTTTCGTTGAGTGTGATGACAATCCATTCTCTGCCATGAGGATCGGAATTTCCGCGATCCACGCCCGCGGATTCGCTGTGCGAAATTGGACGGACCAGCGCCGGTATGCTGGATTCAAATTGCCAGCCGGCCAGTGGGCCGCCCGAATAGAAGCGATCCGCGAATTCTCTGTCGGGGGTCGGCGAACTCGGGTTTTGCGTTTCACTCACCGGGCCGGGGGAACCTTGAGGAGTTGCCAGTGAAGCTGCTTGCCCCAGTTTCTGGCGCAAGCCGGCAAGATTGAGCGGCAAATTCGACGGTTCAAAATGCAGCGCATCAGCATCGAGCCAGAGCGCGTCGGGACCACGAGGCTCGTCAATTCTTATCACGTGCATGGTTGAAACCAATTCGGGATGCGCCGTCGTTTTTTTCCACTCGGCAAACCGCCGGGCGTACTGGTTCCAATCGTCCGGTGCGTCTATTTCCTGATCCACGCGCATGGCAATACAGATTTCGGAAAAATCCCGGAAGAAATCGAGATGCCAATTGATCATGGACATCTGCAGGCTGTCCGCCAATCGTATACTGGTTGCTTCGCTTACCTGGTTGCTCCACCGGTACTGCAGAGCTGCCATGACGATCACCACAATCGTGGCAAGGGTGACCATGACCGCTGTGAAAGCGCGCTCTTTGATTGGTAGTCGCATGATGGGTCAGATCGTTTCGCCGGCCGGCACGCTGCAAAACGATCATGCCTTAAACTTATATCCGAGCCCTTGGACGGTCAAAATAAATTTTGGTTGTTTGGGGTCATCTTCCAGTTTTTGCCGCAGGCTGGCGACATGCACGTCCACAGTTCTTGTGTAAATATTAGCGCTATAACCCCACACTTGCTTCAGGAGTTCTTCCCGCGAAAGCGTTACACCCCGGTGTTCGACAAGATATCTGAGGAGCTGAAATTCGCGGGCGGACAAATTCACAACGGTTCCGTCCCGCGTCGCTTCCGTGCCCATGAGATCCACGTGAATGGATCCGAAATCAAACACGCCTGTTTGAATGGCCGGGCGGATGGGAGCGCGCCGCAGCAACGCTTCGACCCGAGCCATCAGCTCGAGCATATTAAAGGGTTTTGTAACGTAGTCATCCGCGCCGATTTTCAGGCCACTAACCTTGTCGCTAGTCTGCCCTCGAGCGGTTAGCATAAGGATTGGAGTAATCAGGCCGGCATCGCGGATATCCTTGCAAACGTCGAACCCGCTTTTTTTGGGAAGCATGATATCGAGGATAATCAGGTCAAACGGAAGCTGCGTGGCCTTCTCAAAACCTTCATCCCCATCGGAGGCATATTCAACAGCAAGTCCCTCGTTCCGCAAGCGGTCGCCAACCGTCATTTGCAATGCTTCTTCGTCTTCAACGAACAGCACGTTGCCGCGCATTCGAGATCACCCCAATGGCCGCTATTGTACTTCGTGAGACCTCTCGCGCATCCTCAATTGTTATAGTACCCGGACTCAATTCTTGACACGCTTTCTAACATAGTGCTAGCTTCGAAGCTGCAGCAAAGCCCCGCATCCAGGATTCGGGGAAGCGACAAATGAACCAAAACTTCTTCAAAGACCGCCGTTGGACATTCTGCCTGCTATTGACGCTGGTGTTGTTTTTGGGCCTTGTGCAATGGAGTTTCCTGCCTCTCCTGCTTGATAGCGGGATGCCTGCATCCAGCGCTGTCATGACGGTGGCCGCGGGTCACTCCTCGAAATTTGCCGCGCCATTTAAGTGCTGGTTCGGCGAATCCATTAGCGATTGCCCGCCGCAATTCGCCGACTCCGTGCCGGTCTTTACCCCCAGTCTGTTCCACCGAGTGGAACAACCAGTTTCCACGCGGGACGATCGCTTTTTCTCCCATCGTCAGTTGCGCGCCCCGCCTTCACTCTAATCCCACGCAGGGCATACGCCTTGCGGATTCCATTTTCATATTACTCATACTACGAAGATGGCTGGAGCCGGAATTTCCGGCTGTCTCTACTAAATTTGTCTAGATGGGCATGCCCATGGATTGGAGCGATTGTGAGTATTCGACAATTGGACCCAGCGCAGCTGGAGCAATTGCGTCGCCTGGACTCCTGCAGTATCGCCAACGCGATTGAAACATTTGATGTGCGCCTGCGGAATCGCGGGTTTACCGATTCCAGCGTGCATTGCGTTTTTGATGATCTTCCACCCATGGTCGGCTATGCAGTCACGGCGCGCGTGCGCACGTCCGAACCGCCCATGGAGGGTCACGGCTACTACTACCGTTTGGACTGGCTGGAACATGTATTGAGCTTTCCTGCGCCCAGAATTCTGATTCTCGAAGATATGGATCAGCACCCAGGGCTGGGTTCGCTCATCGGCGATGTCCACGCGAACATTCTGCATGCGATGGGATGCGTTGGGGTGGTGACCAACGGTGCGGTGCGCAATCTTCCCGAGGTGCGCGCTCTTGCGTTTCAAATGTTTGCGGGCAACGTCACCGTTTCGCACGCCTTTTCACACATTTTCGACTTCGGAAAACCCGTGGAGGTCGGGCGCATGCAAGTTCAGCCTGGGGATTTGATTCACGGAGATATTCACGGCGTGCAAACGATCCCGTTTGAAATTGTGGGCAAGATTCCCGCTGTGGCGCGGGAAATGAAAGAAGAAGAACAACAAATCATCCAATTGTGCCAAGCGCCGGATTTTAGCTTCGCGAAACTGCGAACAGAGGTCAGCGCTCTCGGACAAAAGAGGAAGGAAATTCAGCGATGATTCATGCCATGGAATGTGTTGAGGTGACCTTATGAACCGGTCGAAAGCCTCGAAGCATGCGCAATTCTATTTTGTATTCCTGGCCATGGTCACGATGGCAGGCTGCGGCGAGGCGTCCAAATCAAAAACAGAAAACGCCGCAGATGCGCCGGTCGCAGCCGTGGTCAAAGTCACGCGAGGGAATCTCGCCGACAATCTGGAGATCGCATCGGAATTTCAGCCGTTTCAGGAAGTGGACGTGTACGCCAAAGTGTCCGGCTACATCCATAAACTCAACGTGGATTTTGGGACGCACGTAAAAAAGGGGCAAGTGCTGGCGGAATTGGAAATTCCGGAACTCCAGCAGCAACTGCAACAGGATGCGGCATCGGTGCGGCGCAGCGACCAGGACTTGACGCGCGCGCGCGAAGAACTGAACCGCGCGCAATCCGCTTACAGTGTCGCGCATATCACCTACACACGCCTGGCCGATGTGCAAAAATCCCGCCCGGAACTGGTCGCGCAGCAGGAAATTGATGTGGCGCAGGGCAAAGATTTGGAAGCAGGTTCGAGCGTCTCCTCTGAAAAGGCCGCGCTGGCCGCCGCCGAACAGGGCTTGCAGGTTGCGCAAGCCGCACTGGGCAAAGATCAGGCCATGTTTGATTACGCGCGCATGACGGCGCCCTTTGAGGGCGTGGTCACACAGATTTATGCATACACGGGAGCTCTGCTTCCGGCGGGAACCTCTTCGAACAAGGGAGATTCCGCTTTGTGCCGGCTCTCTCAGAATAATCTTCTCCGCCTAGTGATTCCCGTGCCCGAACGCGCGGTATCCGATATTCACGTCGGCGATACGGTTTCCGTGAACGTCTCCGGGATCAACAAGATCTTCGACGGGAAAATCGTGCGCTTCTCCGATCAGATTGATACGGCCACGCGGACCATGCACACCGAGGTGGATGTGCCCAATCCGAAATTGGAAATCGTTTCCGGAATGTACGCTTCGGTGAAAATTCCGCTGCACTCCGTGGCCAATGTTCTGATGCTCCCCATCCAGGCGATTCAAACCACGGGCGAAGGAAATGGCGTGGTGTTGCTCGTGGATAAATCGCAACACGTCGAAAGACGTGCCGTCAAGATTGGCCTGCAGATGCCCGCGCAGGCGGAAATTCTTTCCGGCCTGGAAATCGGAGATCTGGTCATTTTTGGCGAGCAGAATCAATTTCGGCCAGGGGAACTTATCGCGCCGAAATTAGTGGACGCCCCGGGAACGGAGAAATAGCCAATATGCCTACATTTTCCATCAAGTATCCCTACATCATCATTGTGTTCTGTCTTTTTGTTTGCGCGCTAGGCCTGATCAGCGTCGCGCAAATGCCGGTGGACATGTTTCCGCCAATTAATGTTCCTGTCGTTCTGGTTGCCACGTTTTATAACGGCATGCCTCCCGAACAGATTGAAGCGGACATCACGGACACGTTCGAGCGGTTCTTCACCCTGGGCAGCGGAATAGAACATATGGAATCACGCTCCCTGGCGGGCGTCAGCCTCATCAAGATTTTCTTTCAGCCCGGCACCGACGCGAATGCCGATGTAACGCAGATTTCAAATCTGGCCATGGCGGATTTGCGGAGATTGCCGGAAGGCACGCTGCCCCCTGTGGTCATGAAGGTGGATGCATCCAGCCAGCCGGTTTGTTTGCTCACGGTGGAGGGCGAGGGCCTGAGCGAAACGCAATTGCACGACGTGCTGCAATTCCAGATTCGCAATCAAGTGGCCGGAGTGCCCGGCGCCACGGTTCCTCCGCCTTTTGGCGGGCGCTATCGCCAACTCATGATCTACGTGGATCCGCTGAAATTGCAGGCGCATCAGTTGAGCCCGATGGATGTGGTGCGCGCCACGGATGCATCGAACCTGATTCTTCCCGCGGGTGATGTCCGTATTGGCCCGATGGATTACAACATCTACACGAATGCGCAAGTGCCGGACGCGAAGGCGTTGAATGAAATTCCTCTCAAGACGGAGGGGATGAAGTCGGTTCACATTTCCGACGTGGGCCACGCCGTGGACGGCTCTTCACTGCAATACAACATTGTTCGCGTGAACGGCCAGAAATCGGTGTACGTGCCCGTGCAGAAGCAGGGAGGCGACACCAACACGATTGAGGTCGTTAACGGAATTCGCAAGACCATCAAAACTCTTCGCGATATTCCGCCTCAACTCAAGGCCCACGTGGTTTTCGATCAGTCGCTGTTTGTGAAGGGCGCCATCTCGACCGTGCTGCGCGAAGGCGGAATCGGCGTTTTCCTCACCGCGATAATGATTTGGATTTTCCTGGGAAGCTTTCGCGCCACCGTCGCCGTATTTCTATCCATCCCGCTTTCGGTGATGATCACGTTTTTTATTCTGCATTCCATGGACAAGACCATAGACAGCATGGTGCTCAGCGGACTGGCCCTCGCGTTTTCGAGGCTGATTGACGATTCCGTGGTAGTTCTTGAAAATATTCACCGCCACATTGAGATGGGGGAAGATCCGAAAGTTGCAGCCGTGAAGGGCGCGAACGAAGTCGCCCTGGCCGTTCTGGCCATCATGCTGGTTGCAGTGATTGTGTTTTTCCCGGTTACGTTTTTGTTTGGCGTCAGCAAGTTTCTATTTTCGGCACTGGCTCTTGGTGTTGTCCTGGCCCTGTTTGCCTCCTACTTTGACGCCGTGACGGTTGTCCCCCTATTTTGTGCCTATTTCCTAAAGGCGGCTCACACGCACGGAGACGGCCACAAACAAACCTGGAGCGAGAGATTTCATGTCGGATTCAACGCCAAATTTGAACGCATGCTCAATTTCTACGAGCGCTGGGTGCGCAAGGCGCTGGATCGTCCAAAGGAAGTCATTCTTGGTTTTGCCGCATTTTTCTTGCTTAGCTTCATCCTCGTTCCTTTTATCGGTGTTTCGTTTTTTCCACGAACCGATGCGGGACAGTTTGTAATCAGCGTGAAAGCCCCGACGGGAACGCGCATCGAAGTAACCGAAGCGTATGTGAAGCAGGTGGAAGACATCGTCCGGCAGACGGTGAAGCCCGAGGACTTGAACACGATTGTTTCGAATATCGGAGTCATGGCCGATTTATCCGCGCTCTTCACTCCGAACTCAGGGATGCACACGGCCATTGTGCAGGTTGGCCTCAATGAAGATCATAAAATCAGCAGTTTTATTTATATGCATGAAGTGCGCCAACGAATCGCGGCGCAATTCCCGCAGCTCCGCACTTATTTTCAATCCGGGGGCCTGGTGGACTCGGTCTTGAATCAAGGCATGCCGGCGCCGATTGTTGTGCAGGTCAGCGGAGCGGATCTGGCTGCGGACGATCGCATCGCCCAGAATCTGGCGGGGCAAATCAAAGCGCTTCCCGGCATTTCGGATGTTTACATCCCGCAAGATATGGACTATCCGGCGCTACGGGTGAATGTAAATCGCGAGCGGGCCAATGAACTCGGGCTCAGCCCCAAGGAAATAGTGGACAACGTCATCACATCGCTCACCTCCGATGCCATGATTGCGCCCAGCTATTGGGTGGATCCGCGAAGCGGAAACAACTATTTCGTCGCCGTGCAGTATCCGGAAAATCAGGTCAAGTCCATCGAAGATCTCAAGGCCATGCCGCTACGTTCGCCGAATCTGAAAATGCCCACGTATCTGAATGAGGTGGCGGACATCACTCCGATCCTTACGCCAACGGAAGTGGACCACTATCAACTGCAGAGATCCATTGACATCTACGTGGCGCCCACAGGGGAAGACCTGGGAGGGCCGGAAAAAGCAGTGTCGCGAATTGTGGATCACCTCAATTTGCCGCCGAATATTCGCGTCAATACTCGCGGCCTGGTCGTCACCATGGATTCGTCCTTCAAGCGATTCGGCCTTGGATTGTTCCTGGCCGTCTTTTTGGTTTATCTGATCCTGGTGGCGCAATTTGCTTCGTTCACGGATCCATTTTTGATTGTTCTGGCAATTCCCACGGGATTGGTCGGAGTTCTAATTACGCTAGCATTGACCGGAACGACTTTGAATATTCAATCGTTGATGGGCATTGTGATGCTGCAGGGAATGGTGGTGTCCAACAGCATCTTGATTGTGGATTTTGCGAATGTGCTGCGCAATGAAGGGAAGGGAATTGTCGAGGCCGTTGCTCACGCATGCCGCATCCGGCTGCGTCCGATTCTGATGACATCTCTCGCGACCGTCGTGGGCCTGCTGCCCATGGCGTTCAAACTTGAGACCGGCAGCGAAGCGTACGCTCCGCTCGCCCGCGTAATCATTGGCGGTTTGCTCTCATCCATCATTCTCACGATATTCGTGGTACCCGCGGCGTACTTGTTGATTTACCGCCGCCGCGAAGCATCAAGCTCTTCCACTGCATTGCAGGAGGCGCAATAATGCGCAGTCTTTTAGCATTTCCCGCATTTTTATTGTTGTTGGCGATTCCATGTTGCGCGCAAACGCTTACCCTGCAGCAGGCCGAACAGATTGCGATCCAAAATCACCCGCTGATCCGGGCGGCAACGCAATTGGCTTCGGCCGCCGCCGCGCAGGTTCAGGAGACACGGTCTTCCTATTATCCGCAGGCCAGTGGAAGCCTGACCGGCGTCGAGGCGGAACACAACAGCCGCGTAACCGCGAGCGCGTTAAATAATCCGATTATTTATGACCGCTTCTCCGACGGCGTCACGGTCAATCAGCTGGTCACCGATTTCGGACGGACCTACGAATTGGTGAAAAGCTCGAACCTGCACGCCCTGGCAGAGCAGGAAAATGTGACGGCCACGCGCGCCGATGTATTGCTGCGGGTCAATCAGGCTTACTTTTCGGTCTTAAAATCCCAGGCCGTCCTGCAAGTCGCCGAACAAACCGTCAAGTCGCGGCAGTTGGTGGCCGATCAAACCAGCGCCTTGCAGAAGAGCAATCTGAAGTCCGGATTGGACGTGAGTTTTGCGAATGTGGATTTGGCGCAGGCGCAACTCCTGCTGATCCAGGCGCAGAACGATGTGCAGGCCTCGTATGCCGATTTGTCCGCGGCGCTCGGCTACTCCGACCAGCGAACATTCGCGCTGGCGGACCAGCCCCAGCAGCCCGCGCCGCCGGCCGACCTTTCGCCGCTGTTGCAAGAAGCGATGCAGCGGCGGCCCGAGTTGGTTGGCCAGGGATTTAACGTGAAATCGGCGCGGAGTTATGCGACCGCCGAGCGCGATCTGTGGATGCCCACAATTTCAGCGGTCGCGGTAGCGGGGCTTGCACCCTATCGTCAGGACACGCTAGCCAGCCGGTACGCCGCCGCAGGATTCAATATAAATGTTCCCATTTTCAACGGGCGCCTATTTACAGCTCGCAAGAATGAAGCGACTTCGCGCGCCGCGGCGCAGGAACAATTTCTGCGGGACCTGCAAAATCGGATTGCGCGGGATGTGCGGACCGCATGGCTCAACGCCAATTCCGCGTTTCAACGCCTTGCCGTTACCGAGCAGCTCCTGAATGGAGCCACGCAAGCGTTTGATCTCGCGCAATCGCGTTATGGATTGGGATTGAGTTCCATTGTCGAACTGAGTCAGGCGCAATTGAACAAAACGCAGGCGGAGATTACACGAGTCAGCTCGCAGTATGAGTACGAGGGACAGATGGCGTACTTAAATTATCAGTTGGGGCGCATGCAGTGAAAATGATTGAACAATGCGCCGTTCAAACAGTAGGGGGGAGGTTGAATCTAAACATGCCCGCACAGTCCCGAATAACGCGGGACGGCGCGGCCTGTACAAAACCATGTCGAATTGCGCGGGTTGCCTTTGTAGCGGCCGCCCGCTTTTTGGCCGGGCAACTTTTTGTTCCATTCAGAGCGCGCTTGACAGCCCAATTTCACGCGCCCTATTCTGTGCCTCATGAAGATCGCACTAGGTTCCGATCACGCCGGGTACGAGTACAAAGAAAAAATCAAAATTCTATTGGCGGAACTCGGCCACGAAGTCCGGGATTTCGGCACCTTCAGCGCGGAGCCGGTAGATTATCCCCTGTTCATTCGACCGGCTGCGGAGGCAGTCGCCGGTGGAAAATGCGAACGAGCGATCGTGCTGGGCGGATCAGGGAATGGCGAGGCGATGGTCGCCAATAAAGTGCACGGGGTTCGTTGCGCGCTTTGCTGGAGCGTGGAGACGGCCCGTCTGGCGCGAGAACACAATGACAGCAATGTTCTCTCGCTCGGCCAGCGAATGATTTCCGAGGAGTTGGCGGTGGAGATTGTCAAGGTTTGGCTGGCTACGTCGTTTGCGGGCGGCCGGCACGCGCGGCGCATTGCCATGATTGAGTGAACTGATTCAAATTCGCTCAAACACGGGTGTGGGCCGCGATTGCAACATATATCGCGGATTTCCAGACGAGATTCTAATCCACGGCGGGGAGTTTAGAAACATCCCAGCCGCCGCCCAAGGATTTGACCAGCAGAACCGTGGACGTCATGCGGCGCGTGAGCAGGCTGACGGCGGCCCGTTCGTTGGTGAGCACTGCGGTCTGCGCGGTAATCACGGTCAAATAATTTTCCAATCCGCCCTTGTAGCGGTTGGTGGATTGTTCGAGGGAACGGTTGGCGGCAGCGACGGCGGCGTCCTGTGTTTTGGATTCTTCTTCGAGCACGCGTAAATCGGATAGGGCGTCTTCCACCTGTTGAAACGCGGTCAGCACGGTTTGCTGATAGTTCGCCGCGGTTTCGTCGTAGCTCGCTTTGGCCTGATCAGAAACGGCGCGGCGCCGCCCAGCATCGAACACAGTTTCCGCGACAGTCCCGCCAAGTGTCCACAAAGTGCTTGGCCCAGCCAGCCAGGAAGTGAATTGCCCGCTTTCGAAGCCGGCGGCAATCCCCAGCAGGATGGTTGGAAAATAGGCTTCATGCGCCAGGCCGACTTGCGCGTTGGCTGCGGCGACGCGTCTTTCGGCGCCGGCAATATCCGGGCGCCGTTCCAGCAATTCTGAGGGCAAACCTGTGGCGGGAACCGGCGGGGCGACCGGCATTTGGTCCACGGGCGTCAAGTGAAATGTGGAAGCAGGCTGCCCGACCAGAACAGCGACCGCATGTTCGAACTGATCGCGCGCCGAAGTAATGTCAATGTCCTGCGCCCGTGTTTGTTCCAGTTGAGTGTCGGCCAATTCCACGTCTTCCCGGGAAGCAACACCTCCCTGGAAACGGCTCTGCGTGAGGTCGAGCGCCTTTTCGAATGCGGTGACGTTGGTATCAAAAAGTTGCTTCTGGGCATCCAGACCGCGAAGGGTCAAATAATCGAGTGCCAGCTCCGCATGAAGACTCAGGCGAATGGTTTCCAGATCGGCGGCGGTTGCCTGCGCCTGTGTGCGGCTGGATTCCACGACCATGCGGACCCGGCCCCAGACATCCGCTTCGTAAGAGACATTGCCAGCGAGAAAATAGTCCGAATAATCGCTCGGGGAAGTGGCTCCCTTGAGCGCGCGGTTGGACGACTGGCGCTGGCGCGTGACCGAAGCGTTCGCGGTTACGAAAGGATATTGCGCGGAACGCGAAATTCGTAATTCGGCGCGCGATTCCTGGAAGCGATCCGCGGCGGCCCGCAGCGTTTGATTCGTCACCGTCAATTGTTCTTCCAGCACGTTCAACTGAGGATCCTGGAATATTTCCCACCACTTGCCCTTGCGCGATTCGTCGCTGGGCTCGGCGGGTTTCCACGTGCCGGTTTCTTTATACGCGGAAGGGATTTGCGTTGTGGGTTTCACATATTTTGGGCCCACCGAGCAGCCCTCGAGGGCCAGAAGCCCGAAACACAGGACCGCGAATGCGGCCGGTGAAAATAATCTGAGTGGTTTTATGGAAACCCGGGCACCAACGCAGCGAGCACGGTTGCCTCTGATTAGTCGCTTGAGGCTGCAGCAATTTAACGGTCTCGCCTTCGGTCAGCGAATCGGGGGGATTGATGACCACGGAATCGTCGGCCTTTAATCCCGCAAGGATTTCTATTTCGGTCCCGAGGTCCCGGCCGGGTGTGATCGGAACCAGTGCGATAGTCTTGCCGTTTTTCACCGTGGCCACCTGCATGCCTGCGGATTTGAAAATGGTTGCATTAATGGGCAGCGTGAACGTGGTCACGGAAGTAGGCAATTTCAAGTGAACTTCGACGTAGCTGCCGGGCTTCAGCTCACCCGTCGGATTGTTGACGTCCAGTTCGGCGAGCAGCGTGCGCGTAGTGTTGTCAATCGCTCCTGAATTTCGGACCACGATGCCCTCAAACTTGCGTCCGGGATATTCGGTCAACGCCAGGTCTGCGCGCAATCCTGCCCGAATCTGCGGCGAGTAGATTTGCGGAACATTGATATAGACCCGCATGCGGTCCACTGCGGCGATGTGGAATAATTCGCGCGTTGCGCCGCCGCTGCTTCCGGAATCAATCAGCGCGCCGATGTCCGTGTTGCGCGCCGTGATCATGACCTGAAACGGGGCGTAGATTTTTTCAAAGGATTGCGTTTCTTCCAGGCGCTTCACATTGGATTGAGCGGATTCCACGGATGTTTTGCGCGCCTCGAAACTCCCGTTGGCGTTGTCCACGTCCTGTTGTGAAACGGAATCGGTTTTTGACAAATCCTTGTAGCGCGTCGAGGTGATCTCGGCGAGGCGAAGGTTCGCCTCGGAGGTCGCCAGGTCGGCTTTTGCTTGTTGGAGTTGCTGGTCCACTTCGGGCGAATCAATCTCGGCGAGCAATTGACCGGCTTTTACACGCGCTCCAATATCCGCGTACCATTTTTTCAAGTAGCCGTTAGTGCGCGCATAGATGGGCGCATCCGTGTACGGTTGCATGTCGCCCGGAAGAACGATTTCCTGCAGAGGGGCTCCGATTTTCGGATGGATCACAGCCACGACGGGAATCGCGAGTTCCTGAGTTTCCTGTTCCAACTGCGCGTTGGTCTTGTGCCGGCTGGAAATTCCCCAGACCACGGCCAGGACCACAACGATTACCATGAAAAGAAAAGTGATTCCCCGCGTAGCCGCTGAGCCGGACGAGCTTGCGCGGCGGCGTACGAAGCGTCTTCGCGACGGCGTCTCCGACGGGTCTTTCCGATTTGCAGCAACCCACATCTAGTCCTCCGAACATTAGACCGAAAAGATATGCTCAAGAATTATGACAAAAATAAAATGAACCAGCAGGCGAACTTATTCGCCCGGAAGCTCCAGGATCGCGGACTTCGCCGCATCTTTGCGGAGCCCATGAATCAAGCTATAGACCGCGGGAACGAATAGAATCGTTGCCACCGTCGCGAAGATCAGACCGCCGATGACGGCGCGGCCCAGCGGCGCATTCTGTTCGCCGCCTTCCCCCAGACCCAACGCCATGGGAAACATTCCGATAATCATGGCCATTGCCGTCATGATGACGGGACGAAAGCGTGTAAAGCCGGCTTCTTCCGCAGCGCGCATCGGATCCAGCCCTTCCTGGACGCGTTCCTTCGCAAAGCTTACCACTAGAATACTGTTTGCCGTCGCCACGCCCATGCACATG
>Ga0207024_10132_pt1 | contig 21251 bp, 11 predicted proteins | sample Alteio_BWMinCont_44_FD_153470 | JGI IMG/M metagenome (GOLD analysis project Ga0207024, IMG submission 153470) | Enriched cells from forest soil in Barre Woods Harvard Forest LTER site, Petersham, Massachusetts, United States -... | ecosystem: Environmental > Terrestrial > Soil > Temperate forest >...
ACGCGAGATATACCAGCCACGCGCGCCACCTTAAGAGCTTGTGAAAGTTGAAGTTCATGAAGTATTCCTTCCTTTTCATTCCATGGGGAGGACGCATCGATATCTCACTTAGAGTGGTGCCTCGCTCGCAGCGCGCACCTCGCCGACGCAGCGGCCTGATGCGTTCAGAACTGGAGGCGCTGCCAGATCGGCGAGATGCCGTTGCGAGATCGTTAGGTTGTCAACGAACTCAAGGAAGAGGCTTGCCAGTATGGGTGGTAGCGCGCGGGAGTTTCCATCGTGCACTTTTATCGCAATGCCGATGCCATCGCCGACGATGGCATCCGCATGAAGCCCCTCGGCGCCGATTTTGCTTAGAATCGTTCCGCCGCTCCACAAAATGATCTGGCTGTCGAGGTTTGCTGACCAGCCGCCGACATATCCGGGTTCCGCGGCCATTGCTCGGCGGACGCGCGCTGACGCTAGATCCTCAGCACTCCCGAATCCCGCATAGGCCGTCGCAATCTGGCGCAACGAGGCGCCAAAAATCGGCATCCCACATCCGTCGATCGCCAACGGCGTCCCCGCTGCGCTCCGCCCGAACACTGCGAACAACGTCGAAATAAGGCGTTGCTGCACTGGGTGTTCCACCGCAATATAGTCCTGGGTCTCAAAGCCCAGATAGCGGCAGAGCGCGAGCACGGCGGTATGCTTCCCGGAGCAGTTGTTGCCGACGGGCGGCCCGGCGAGCAGCTTCCCTTCCAGCGCGGGCCCGCACGAAAGAGCCTGCTCGTCGAGCCCGATCTTGGCTAAGAAGGAGCGTACGCCCGCGATGTGACGTTGCTCGCCGTCGTGCGAACCAGACGCAAGTGCAAGTTCTACATTTCCGAGGCCATAGGCATCTGCGGCGCCGCTTCGCACAAGTTCCCGAGCAAGAAATGGCTTGGCGAGAGAACGAATCGGATAAGCGCGATCGATGTCACCGAAGGCAGTGAGTACTTCACCGTCGGCTCGAATGACGCAGAAGGCGGTGCTATGGACGGACTCGAGGTAAGGCCCTCGATGCACCTCCACGAGCGGTTCCGCGCATGTGACAAACGACGGAGGAGAAGCCGCCAGCATTCACGGGATTTTACCTGGAAGCGTGTGGCCCACGCATCGTGGAACCCGCAATAACCCTGGTAGTAGCTTTTAGGTAAGATGCTCAACGAGTTGATGACGTGAACGAACACCCAAGTGACTCATTATTGATGTCATATGTGCCTCGACGGTACGCTCTCGGATCGAAAGCATATCGGCAATGGCGTGATTTGTATGTCCCTTCAGAACGAGCTTTGCTACCTGTTGTTCGCGTGGAGTTAGCGTGGAGAGCAGATCGCCGAACGGACGATGCTTTCTCTCCGCGCTGGACGATATGCCAAGCGGCCGAAGCAGCGTGTTGGCAAGGTCAGCGTATCCGTGCCATTTTAGGGCGCTAAATCGCCCGAACGCTTCGTGAGCTTTTAGCTGCGACTCGCTTTCCAGCCCGTTTCTCGTGGCAGCGAATGCGTCGAACAACGCATTGCAAGCTTGTCGCAACTCTGGACGAGCAGCTGGGGTCTCGCCTATTAGCCTTCTGGCCTTGGGGAAATCTGATAGCGCGCCGAAACGCGCAACGGCGATCGGAAACTCCCATATAATATCGATTCGCTTTACCCGTTCCGAGACTTCATGCAATAACGATTGTGCTGCCCCTGCTCTTCCGCACGCGTGTTGCCATTGTGCAATCGCCGCAGTGGTACGCGCCATTCGGTTAGGCTCGCCCGATCGAAAGGCGTAATGCATCGCCCGACGATGCGCGCATTTAGCAAGAGTCACGTTATCCTTAACTTGTAATGCGATAGGAATGCCAAGCCCTGCCAGGGACGTCCGCATAAGAGGTGTGTGAGGCTGATACACGAGTGCTTCGAGCAAATACTCGTATGCCGCCCCATGTTGACCAGAGAACGAAAGGCAGCTAGCGTATCCAATGCAAAGATGCGCAATGTGCCAAGGGATGTGATATTGGCGCGCCACTAATAAGGCGCGCTCATAACAGCTAATGGCGAGCGTTATATCTCCGAGAATAGTTGCCCAGTATGCATAGGATCCCCATACGAGTGGCAGATTGAACGCATCTGGATCCTGCTTCGCAGCATTGATCGCTTGTTCAAAGTCTTGAATGGCTTCTTCACGGCGCCCAGATGCTGCGGCTAGCATAGCTTTCTGGCAATAATTTGTGGTGCCAGCAAAGGCGCGCCTCTTATGAGCTTTGCCAGTAGCGTTTAAGAGTGCCTCCGCCTCTTCATAGCGATCTAGCCCGATCAAATAATCAGTCATCCTATCAGCGGCAAGCAGGCGAAGATTCGGCGTCGCACTAGCGTTTGCGACCTCGACGGCTTGCTCAACTAATGGAATTGCCGCCTCAGTCCTAGCGTCGATCCAAAGCTGTCGCGCTCGTTGCAAAAGAATTTTAACTGTTTTTTCTGCTTCGCCGGGCTCATGGAGATATGTATCCAGGGCTCGGTCGAACAAAGGAGTGGCAGAACGCGGATTGCGGCCAAGGGACAAAGCCCAGGCTAGTTTTTCGGAAATGCGTGCGTGATCTTCAGAAACGATACCATGGAGGTTCAGAGCATCCTGATAATACTGCGCCGCGTCTTCGTAGAGATGATGAGATTGTGCGACATCTCCTTCGCGTTCGTGTGCCGCAAGAATGCGCTGCAACTCCTGCCGCTGCCGGACATGTTTCCGGCGTTTTATCGTGCGTCTGCGAGCAGTCTCATTACATCGCTCACAGATGGAACGGCCCGGTTTTGGCGTTTTTGTACAGCATACTAAACACAACCCAGATTCACGAGCCCGCAACCGTCTCGTTGCGAAGCGGTTTTCTTTAGCCGCCTGTTGAGGGTTCAATTGGCGCAAGCAAATCGTGGCATGCTAGTATCATGCTGGGCGATACTAGCACGTCTGTCCGGATAAGTCCAACCCGACGCGTGATTGCCAACGTCGTTCGCGGCACGTTCGAGCTTCTCGGATGTGGCGGGAAACGGTGCCCTTCCCGCCATACCTCTTGGGGACGGCCGACGGCGGGGAATCTCGACCTAAAGGCCTGGCACCCCCACGTGCTCACTCTTGGGGCCGCGCCAAACGTCCCGTCCAGCGCGCCGAGTGCGAACGTCGGCCGACAAAAAGGATGCCACTCTAGGTTCGCTCATTTCAAATATTTGTCGTACCAATCAATGGCACGCGTCCAATAGTCCAACTCATGGAGATAGCTAAAGCTCCAACGAGAATGGCCCTCGCCCTCATAGATTACGTAGGTTGCCTCTTTATTAAGCCTACGAAGCGCGACAAAGGTTTCGTCTCCTTCCTTTTCCTGAACGTATTGTGCGTCCGATCCCTGAACAATTAAAATTGGCGTCGTTACACTGTCGAGCTTAAAGAATGGCGACATCGCCACAAACCTATGAAGTCGCGTCCAAGGCGTTCCCCCTACACCACGTTCCGTCTCGTTGACGTAGAATGCATTCCCATTAGGACTAAATTCCGTATACATGGAGAGTTCGGACGAGAACCCAGAATCGGCTATCGCTGCCCTAAATCGGTGAGTCTGCGTGATGAATGCAATGGTCGAGTAGCCTCCGTGGCTAAACCCTTCGATGCCGAAACGCTGGGGATCCGAAATGCCAGTCGCAATGAGCTTATCGAGCATACTGTTTAACCAGAGCATCGCGTGGCCATTCGTGAGATCCGCTTCCGCCTGTTCCTTCCAAGTCATATCGGGTAGAAAGACCGCATAACCTCGTGTCGCATAAAGCTGAAAATTGCCCCAAATGACTCCACCTTCATCTCCGCCAAAGTCATTGAGGTTATTGGATTTTGAGCTTGCGGGATACTGATATACGATTGTGGGATAGCGAAGGCCCGCAATGTAATCTGACGGGAGAATGATCGCGCCTTGGTCGATCGATCCGTCCGGGAGCCGCCAACTTATCAGTCGTGCGCGCCCGTAACGGTAACGGTCGAGCAGAGGGTTTAAAACAGTCAACTGGCGCGCATGTTGCAGGGAAGCATCGATCACCCAAATATCCCACGGGTGGGTCGCATCTTCGGCCGCGTACGCGATTGACGACTCATCCGGGGCGGCCGCCGTGAGTGGTCCCGGGTACCCGCCGATTGCCCAATCTCCTATGTGTGTTGCTACGACGGCGCCCGCACCGACATCAATGGATGCCAACCCTTCCCGTTTTGTTTGCGGGTCGCGGAGCACGACGTAGATCGCGTCGCGATGCTCCGCTGCCTGATCACTATTTGAAGTCACGATGGCCAAAACGTCCTGCGATAGGTGTGTCGGCAACCGGTTTACGATTCCTTGCGCCACATCGGCGATCCAGATGCGGTTATTGGCAACGTAATACAGACGCCGGCCGTCAGGACTCCATGCGGTAGACTTCATATACAAGCCAAAGTCCGGGTGATTTCCAGCCGTAATCATCCGAATTCGGTGAGTTAAGGCCGAGACTAAGTAAGTCTGACCACTCTGCCCGTACTCCCTTGATCTCAGGCTTGCGTATATTGCGCCCGTCGTGTATGCGAAGGAGTCGGTTCGCGGTTGCCAACTAGGCGGCCATCCAATTGAAAGCGGAAGGCGGTAGATCGACAACACATGCCTCGCACTCGGAAACGAGATGACGTCCAAATCATAGAGCGATTGGTCGTGCGCGTCCCGGGCGGAACCTTCCTGGGTCATTAGGACGGCGTAACGCCGATCATCGGAAACAGCTACTGCGACTGCCGTCGTGTGCGAAACGATGCGTGTTACTACTCCACTTGAGACGTCAATCAAAGCATAATCAAAGAGATTGCCATTGGAGTAGCCACCATACCCTTGTAAGCGCGCTAGTGTAGCGCCGTTGTTTACAGCCTTTGGGTCGTTCACATAGACATGAATCGTCGTGTGGGCAAGCTCCGTATGCCCGTCGTGTTGAACCACGTACCCACTGACGAAGCGGTCGGCATCTGCGACCGTCACCCCTTGAGGAAGTAGTGGCACGAGCAGCTTACGATCGTCGTCAACCCAATTCGGTATCATGCCATAAGCGGCGTCTTTTTGAACCATGTCAGGGTGTATGATAGCGGATGAGACTCGACGTATATGGTCTGATTTACGATCCCAAAGCCAGACGTGGACGCTTCCGCCGCGGTCGGAAAAAAATGCAAGGTCGCGCCCGCTGGAGGACCAAACAGGCGCCCAATTCGACGAGTCTAACTGCGCAGTCAAGTTTTTTGTCCGACCCGTGTGCAAATCGGTGAGCCAGATGTCGCAACCCTGCACATTTCTCGGAACTCCCGTCCGTGTGTATGGATCGGGAACACCGAAGACCGACTCACGGATACGCGTGCCCTCTTGCAACGAATATGCCAGAATCCGTCCATCTGGCGAGATCGCCCATGTCGCAAACATTGGAAACTGCCAAGCACCCACGGCTACGGCCACCGGAAGCGGTATATCTAGCGAACTGGGCTTAGTAAGACTTCCGGCTGATTGCGACACAATAAGTGCTGCAGCAGCAAGCAAATGCGATGTTGACCGGAGAATCATCGTAACTCAATATTTCACCTGCGCCGTCACGGTCACTGCGCGTGGGCCGTACGGCACTCCAAACAAAGGTTCCGGCTCTCCCGCAATGGTCGGAGCCGTTATGCTGGGGTAGTAGACTTGATAACTCTGGCCATATCGATTGGTGATGTTTGAAAACGTCGCAAGAAGGGAGAGGTTTTTCGTAACCACATAACCAGCATGTGCACTGAGTTCAACAAAGGCTGGCTCCATATAAGCATTGTCATTACCGTAATATGTCGGTGCAAGATCGATGTATGTTCCGGGCTTCCACCGGTATCCGAGCAGAGCGGTGCCATTGGAATACGGCACGGGTGAGGCGAAATACCCGTTAAAGTTCGGCCCCGGGATGACGTACAGGTTTTGGCATTTGTTGCACACGGGCGGTTCATTATAGAACCCCATCGGAACACTAACCACGTAACCCCGCGTCAGGCCGAACGCAAGCCGCCAGTAGAGGCCTCTAGGCAAATCATGATGGAGGTCCAGCGTCATACCTTCGAGGCGCGATTGCTGAAGGTTGTCATATTCCGTCGTATAGAGTGGTTGCCCGAGGTAGAAGCCTGTTAGGTTCGTCTCCGTATAGAACTGCCCCCAGAGGTTGGTACGATAGAGATCGAACGAAAGCACCGTATCGTGATGGAACCGCATGTCAGTTCCCACGTCCAGCCCAAACGATTCTTCCGGATGCAAGTTGAGGTTCGTGAGGGTGACGCTACAGGTTCCCACGCTGCACAAAGGAACTCCATTTGTCCCAATCAGATCTTGGATAGGCGGCAGGGCGAATCCACCTCCTGCCGATGCTCGGATCGCGATGTCTTGGCTAGCACGCCAGACTGCACCGAAGCGCGGAGCGTTGTACGGAAAGACCGAATCCACCCATGAGCTCGGGGGTACTGCCGGGTTATAGTTTGCTGGATTCGGGACGTGGTACGAGCCAGTCGCAAAATACCACGAGAAATCGAGCGACAGTTTATCCGACACATCACCGCCGACGTGCAGCCGCACTTCGTCGGTCGTCTCAGCTGTAGACGGTGGTGTATAATTGGCTGCCGGAAAGCCCGCATACACGTAGCTGTAGCCGCCGGCGTCGTTGTAATATGACGTCACATACGAAATGCCGGTGGTGAATGATGATCCTATCGGTAGCTCATAGCTAAAAAGCAGATCGCGATTGTTATCCCAGTGGTCCCAGGCCTCTCGATACGGGGTGAAAGCGAGCGCGGCCGACGCTCCGTTGTAGATAACTGGTGAGCCGCCGCTGGGACAGGTGGATGATGCTGGCGCAGGACCAATACATGCGCCGCCATAGAGCGCGTATTGGCCGCCCGGCTCGAGATCCCAAAGGTGAAATGGTGCGTAGGTGTTGTCTTGCAGCGCCGCAACTCTAAAGAGTCCGCTCCCCACGTTTGCAGTCACTTTCTCTTCGAGAAGGCTTGATTGTTGAGGATACGTCCACGGCCCGTAAAAGCCAATGAGCTGGCTGCCTCCAGCAGGGAAACTTCCGGTGTAGCCAACCGGAGGTGTGAATACTGAGTTCTGTGCGCTGGAGTTGAGCTCGCTCATCTGTGATTCTCCAGCGTAAAAGATTGTCGCGGTAATAGACGGTCCGATATCATAGGAGAGGTCCACAGCACCCGTGTGCTGACTCCATTCCGTGTTATCATGGACGCAGCAATACTCGAATGCGGACTGAACTACACAATAGCATTGGCTTATGACGTCGTGTGGCGTTGGCACGTAATTATAACAGCCATACAACAGTTGCGGATAGCAGCTATCGAACGATTGCCCATTCACGGTTACTGGCGACTCGACCGAAAGTGGATGAATATCTCGCATTCCGAGCGGCCCAGGACTCCAGTCCGTGCCATATGCTAATACTGCAGAGAATCTCCCGAAGCGAAACTGCGCCCTCGAATTTGTAAAAAGCCCGCCGTAAGGATCGTTGCTTGCAGAAAACTCGAATGAGTTCTGCTCAACGCGCTCGGGCGAATGCAGCACGAAGCTGCCACCAATCGAGTCGACGATGCTCGGCGAGTCGGCTCCGGGACCCCGTACGACATCTGCGGTGTCAAACGCGTCAAGCGGCAGGTTAGAAAGATCGCTTCCGCTCCCCTCGTAAATCGAGGAACCAGTCGTTGCAACCGACGTATTGATGATCGGCAAGCCATCGAGCAGCAGTGCCGTTTCATACGGTAGCGCACCGTTGATAGAAAGCACGACCGGATTCTGAGGCTGACCGGGTATCGTGGTCATAAACTCTCCGCCTCCACCCTCGGCGCCACTAACCGCTACACCAGGAATCTGCGCCAAAAGATCCCTCCATTGATAGTTTCCGCTGAAGGCATAGGTGCTCGGATTGATGGAAGTAATGTTCGCCGGGGTAATGTTGATATGCGCACCGATGGCATTAGTGGAGACCTGACCGATGACTTTGAGGTTGCTCACAGTAGTGTATTGAATTGCGACATTGATATCACGGTTAACGGTAATGTTACTCTTTGATGCACCTCCGAGACTCCTCGCGACCACGTCGATCCGGTAGATGCCATAGGGAACATTAGCAAACGTAAATAGCCCTTGAGCGTTACTTGTGGTTGTAAAGTTGTAGGCCCCGATGAGCGTGACTGCAGCTCCTGCGACTGGGGTACCGCTGCTATTCACAACAGTTCCAGAGACGTTAGCAGTCTGCCCTTGACCTGATGTCGTGACTTGCGCCGTCGCTGGCTGCCCGATGAGGGCAAGCACGAACGCGAGGCAAATCAGCCATCCCCGTCGCGTTGAGAGTTGCGTGTATCTCGAAGTCATGAAGTGCTCCTTCTAGATGAATGCACGTCGCTGAACTCTACTCCAGTTGAAATCGTGATCGCTCGTATGTCGCCAACGTAACCGCCGACTGCATTCAGGATCGCTGGCGCTGCAAGCTTGGCAAGATGATGTTGCGCTATTGGTACATTATCGATAAATCCCAAAAAAAAACGGACAAGGGTCGGCGCAAGAGCTCGCGAGTTCCCATCGAGGACCTTTATTGCTATACCGAGCCCACGACCAACGGCAGTGTCCGCGTGAAGCCCCTCGGCACCAATCTTGCCGATAATCGAACCGTTGCTCCACTCGATGATCTGCGTGTCAAGGTTGCCGAGCCATCCGCCGACGTAGCCGGGCTGAGCCGTCATCGCATCGCGAACTCGCATAGAGATTGGATCGTCAGCGATCCCAAAGCGAGCATAAGCAGTCGCAATCTCGTGGAGCGACGCCCCGAAAATCGGCAAGCTGCATCCGTCGACGACCAGGGGCGTGTCGACCGCTTTGCGACCAAAAGCTTTCAGAAGTGCGGGGAGTAGAAGCTGCTGGGCCGGATGCTCCGCGGTCGTGTAACCGTCGGTGCTGAGCGACAGATGGCGACAGAGCGCAAGAAGAGCAACATGTTTTCCCGAGCAGTTATTCGCAACCGGCGGCCCAACGGCGACCCTACCTTCCAGCGCAGGCCCACACTGGAGCGCATCTTCGTCCACGCCAACCTTCGCTAAGAAGTCGCGCACACCAGCGACATGGCGCCGCTCTCCATCGTGCGAGCCCGCCGCAAGCGCAAGTTCTACGTCGCCGAGCGTGTAGGCATCAGCAGCGCCATTGCGGATTACTTCCCTGACCAGAAAAGGCTTTGCCAGGGACCGGACTGGATAGGCGCGATGAACGTTACCCGAAGCGTACAGTATCTCACCGTCGGCCCGCGCGACGCAGGCGGAGATACTATGGACTGATTCGAGATATGAGCCGCGGCGTACTTCTATAAACGGTTCCACAGGAGTACCGACCAACGTCTCGATGTTTGCCCCGGTCAACGCCGGGGCTCCCGGAATACTCGCTTACCAATGCGAGCATCTGAGGTCAGTACAACCCGGTCTCCCATAAACTGAGCTTAACAAGCACGCGCTGCGCGCGCATCCCGGAATCCGGTAGTTTGCCGGTATCAGCTGGCTACGATTGTCATTCCGCTAATGCATCTTCAAGCTGATAACGCGAGCGGATCCCAAGGCGCCCCATAATCGAGCCCATGTGCTTTTCAACCGTGTGCTCACGAATGGACAGACGTTCAGCAATCTCGCGATTCGTATACCCTTGAAGAACGAGTTCCACGACTTGCTGCTCGCGCTCCGTCAGTGTCAACAATGAACCCGCGAGCGGTCTGTCGTGTAATACCGGTGCAACGGATTTCGCTTGGCTTGATGGGATGAGTGATCTAGCTAGATCGCTGTAGGCATACCAGTGGAGTTGACCGAAACGCTCAGCAGCTTCTGCAGCAGTTCGTTGGGCTAGCTCTGGCTGATGCATACGGTGCCCGAGGAGTGCATCGAATAGTAACATACATGCCTCAGCAAGATGCGCCGAGGGCAGACGTAGACGCTTCTCCAGCAGCGCTCGCGCGCTTGGCGCGTCCGCTAACGCGCCATATTGTGCTGCTACAACAAGCACTTCGATATTCTCGTCAACATAGTTTATGCTTCGGAGTGCCTTGCGCAAGAGCGTTCGAGTCTGCGAGCGTTTGCCTTGAACAGCGTACAGATGGGCAAAAGCTGCGGCTACGGGTCCAATGCGCGCCGGCACACCCGACTGAAATGCCAAACTGATCGCGGTTGGACGAATACATTGCGTGAGAATTGACTCATCTCGAAGGTAAAGCGCAATTGGAATGCCGACGGCAGCAAAGCGCTCCTCGACAAGTGGCGTATGTGTACCCGAAGAAAGAGCCTCCAACAGATAACCACGTGCCGCGGCCTGCTGCCCCATGCGAGCGAGAATTCCCGCGTATCCCATGCAGAGGTGAGGAACGAGCCATCCCAGGTGATTACGGCGCACGATCAGAAGCGCTTGTTCGTATAACGCCTTTCCCCGCTCTATATCCCCAAGGCTGATCGCATCAAGGCCGTAATCTCCGAGCACCGATACCACGCGAAAAAGATCCGAATCTCTCTTGGCCAGTCGAACAGCCGTCTCATGGTGTTCATACGTTCGGTCAGCCAATCCGCGCATTGCGGCCACGTAGCCTTGAGCATGATGGTAAAGAATGCGAATGGAGAGGTCGTCTGTGCGATCAATTGTTCCAAGGTTTTCCAGTTGCTTTGACGCAGCATCGAACTGGCCCAGCGCGTTTAAATGCTGAGCTAAATGAACCTTAGCCAGCTTACGTAGCCGCTCTGTTCCATGAATCTCGGCAACTCGCACTGCCCTCTCATACAATGGGAGGCTATCTTTGGTATTCGAATAAGTCCACAGATTTCGTGCAATTTGTAGAAGCGCTTCGACGGTCTTCTCGGCTTTTTGCGAATCGTCAACGCTCGTAGCCGAAGCCACATCTTGCCACGGCTGCATTGTAATCGGGCTTAAACTCAAAAGGGATGTCGAGCCGAGCTTCTCCACGAGACGCAACTGATCGTCGGAAGCAACGGCCGTGACGTTTAGAGCTTCGCGATAATGTTGTGCCGCATCTTCATAGAGGTGGTACTCGCGCGCTTTGTCGCCGGCACGTTCCGATGCTTCGACGATCCGCTGCAGTTCTAAACGACTCCGCAGCGTGGCGTTTCGGTGCCGTGATCGACCGCGCGCGCTCTCCGTACATAAAGCGCAAATTCGTCGGCCGGCTTCTGGCGAGCGCTTGCAGCAGGTGCCGCAAAGGCCGGCCGCTTGTGCTTGCCGTCGCCTTTGCAGCATCCATTCGACTTTTTTCGACATCGCGAAAACTCGAAACCAGGCCTTTCCTCAGAAGATTCCGTTCTCTTCTGAGGATGGCCGGCTACGCCTCCGGCCGGCGTCAGCGGAACCAAGCACCGCTCTTCAGGCCTTCTTCCGCAGGTTGCCCTCATAGGGAAGAGCGCTTATGCGCGTCCCCTATCCAATGTGCTCGCAGCCGAGCAGTGCGCGAAAAAGCCTGTCAAATTAAGCGCCGCGGAGATATGGCGGGAAAGGACGCGTTTCAAACCAAGTGCCCAATCCGACGCGAGGCTCCTCAGATTCCCTTCTCTTCTGGCGTTTCGGGCCACTTTCAGAAAGCCGGTCCCACCCTTTCCCGCCGAAGACTGGATGAGAGCTGACCAGTTTCTGACCATTTCCCCGCCCCGCATGTGCCTCTTATCTCGGGACTGTTCGGTGCTAGCGTTAGCCCGGATAAACAGCCGGGCCTGACGTCAGGGCTTTAGATGGCTATCGAACCAATTAACCACATGCGTCCAGTAATCTACCTGGTCAGCAAAGCTAAATCCCGCATTCGTGTGCCCTTCATTGTAGTACACCACGAACTTCGCGCTCTTACCAAGGCGCCGTAGCGACACGAACATTGCCTCGGATTGCGAAAGCGGAACGTCGTAGTCCTGGGCGCCATGTATTAGCAACAACGGCGTTGCAATGTGTTCAACACCATAGATTGGTGAATTTGCTGTGTACCGATCCAAAGCATTCCAGGGCGTACCCCCGTTTAAGAATTCGGTAGACGCTAGGTGGTATGCAACTCCGTTCGGCCACATGCTTGAGTAGATCGACAGCTCGTCAGAAATCCCGGAAACAGCAACCGCCGCCTTAAAGAGGCGAGTCTGCTCGATAAGCGCCATTGTCGAATATCCACCAAAGCTCCATCCCATCAACCCCACGCGTTGTGGGTCTATGACTCCGGTACGAAACGCCGCATCAATTCCGGGTTCGATCACGGCGAAGAAATTTGGCGCACTCATCGGAATCGTTAAAGGGAAATCCGGAAAGAAAACGGCGTAGCCGTGCGTAGTCAGGATGTGTAGCTCCACCGCGTCGTCTGAAAGTAAGCCGAAAGCGTGCACATACCGCGAGCCAAAGTCACCCGGATACTGCCACACCACGAGCGGAACTCTATGCGTACGGCTGGCCTCTCGCGGGAGAAGTAGTGATCCCCGCAGGAGGGTGCGATCTCGGCCCAGCCATGAAATCAATTTAACAGACCCGAAGTCGACGCGATCTAAGCTTGGGTTTCTATCAGTCACTTGTACGAGATGCTCAAAACCGCGTCGCCCAACAAAAACTTCAGGTTCGTGTTCGGCATCTTGTTTAATCAGGCTGACAACACTACCATCGCGTGACGCGTCGAAGATGATTCCCTCTAAATTGCTATTTGACAGATGCGCCGGCGCTTCATAAATCTGCGAAACTGTGCCGCCCATCAGGCGTATTCGCGCAATGCCTTCGTCCATGTTTTGCTGATTAACTGTGTGCAGATAAACGCTATCGTCTCCTTTGATCGACCACGCCAGTCCGTCCGATGCGCGAGTCAGTATCTCCAGCAGTGTGCGGGGAGCATGCCCTTGAGCGAGTTGGCGCACCTGTCCCGACCGTGAAACCGCATAGATTGCATCCTGCTGGGATAGCAGGACGTATCTTCCATCGGGACTCCAGACGGGTGCATCGTTCTCAAAAGATACGGCACCTGGATTTCTACTGACGACTCGCCGGCGATTGGCTACTGAAACCATAGTGCAGGCTGCAAATCGCTCCGGCGTAGCGCCTTTGCTGGTGGGGAATAAGGAACTCGTATACGCGAATGTATCATCGCGAGGTGCCCAGGCGGCGTGGATGTCCGCTTGGGTTGCTAGAGGGATCGCTCCCTCTTCCAATACCTCGTCGCCGTCTGATATTCGAATGACGACTATCTTCGAAAGGATCGTATCGGGCGATGTTGGGAGCGACCCCAGCAGTTTAATAAGAAGAACGTAACGTCCGCTGTGCGAAACGCAGCATAAGTAGCCGGTTGTGCTCTTGACGATCCGACGAACGTGCCCGGTTCTTGTATCGATGACGCCGATGTCAAATGTAAGTGTACCTGCAACGATCCCCGCATACCCGCTCTGAGCGGTTTGTCGTTCAGGTGACGTATAAACATACACACTACCTCTTCGTAAACGTGAAGTCGAAGTCAGGCGCCGAAAATGGTTCGACAGCGGATTGAGTTCAGCGATTACTGAATGACCATCTCGCGTCCACAAGAGTTGATCCGCGTTCAACGGTAGGCTGGCGGACGAGAGTTGCCTCAAACGACGAACCCGACGATCCCAAAGCCAAATACGCCCCGTGCCCGAGTTGGCACGATAGAATCCGAGGTTGCCTTCTGGCGACCAGACTGGGAACCAACTGATGTCCGAACCGCTCATTCGGGTCAGAGATTGTGCGGTTCCGCTACGAATATCGGACAACCATACGCCAGAAGAGTCAGCGTATTCCGGCGTGCCTCCCACTTGAAAGGGCGCTTCCGATCCTCCTTTTATCGTTCTTAGATTCTGCAAAGTATAGGCGACAAGCCGGCCATCCGGAGACAGCCGAGCGCCGTCTGTAAATTCCGTAAGCAAAGAGAATGCGAAACCACCGACGAGATCAGAAATCCTCGGATACGTAGCGGGTTCACCCGCAAGGCCTAGGCACATTTGTGATGCGCAGAAGATCAGTCCCAGTATCGAAAGCAATCGCATAGACGTTGCTAAGGATATCACCGATTCTTAGGTACCGAACGGGTCAATCGGACTTAAAATTTGCCGTCACAATAAGGGTGCGCGGACCGTAGGGCAGCGGGTAGATCGGGTACGGCAAGCCCGAAATGGTAGGCGCTCCAAGGATCGTTGCAGGATTAATATATTGGTAATTTCCATCATAAACGCCGGTAACATTTCTGACGGTCACGAGTATCGAAACGTTCTTCGTTACTGCGTACCCTCCGTGTACATCCCACTCGACAAACGCTGGTTCAAAGTAAGGATTGTCTCTGCCGTAGTACGTAGGCGAGAGATCCAGATATTTGCCGGAAGTCCAACGATACCCAACTTGGGCAGCGGCGTTAGCATAGGGCACCGTCGATTGGAACTCGCCGTCGTAGTTGATTCCAGGAATGATGTATGTGTTCTGGCAGTTAACGCAGGGCGTTGCTGGGAAACCGGTTGTGCCATCATAGAATCCTGCGGGCACGCTGACGACATATGCGCGAGTCAGCCCAAAAGAACCGTGCCAATATACGCCCTTCGCAGGGTTGTGACTTAAAGCGAAATTGATGCCTTCGTACCGTGATTGCGATAGATTATTGTACTGAGTAGTATAGAGCGGCAACCCGGTAAACGTGCCTGTTAAGTTCGTCGACTGAAAGAACTGTCCGTAGAGGTTGGCACGGTAAACATCGAATGACAGGACGGTGTCGCGCTGCAAGCGCATATCCGTTCCAGCGTCTAGCCCGAACGATTCCTCCGGTCTTAGGCCAAGGTTTGGGACCGTGACGGTGCACGCCCCGCCGAAACAGAATGGCGCATTGGTGCCAACAAGGTAACTAAGTAGTGGCAGTGCATATCCTCCGCCAACGGCTGCGCGAAGTACAGAGTTCTGATTGAAGCGCCATACAGCGCCGAGCCGCGGGGCGTTGTACTGGAACTGGGAGTTCGTCCATGCGTTCGCATCGTTAGGATTAGGGACATGGTACTCTGCCTGAGCAAAGTACCACGATGCGTCGAGGGACAGCTGGGCGGATGGTTCGGCGTTGAAATACAGACGCGTCTCTTGCGTTGTCTCGGAAACAGCGGTGGGCTGACTCGAACTGATAACCAAGCTATAAGCGGGAAGAGCAAAAGAAAACTGACATGGAGAATTATAATAAGAAGTTACGTATGAGGCGCCGAAGTCCATCGATGGGCCCAGCTGTTGCGCATAGCTGATGAATATATCGCGATTATTCGTTTGCGTGTCATCGCGAATTATTTCTTGAGGGAACGTGAGATCCTCGCGCACTCCGTTAAAGACTACGGGCGTGCCGGGCGGCGTTCCGTACTCGCCGGTTCCCCAGAGGGTGTACTCTCCGTTGGGCGGCATAAGATTCGCGATATACTCAGTTGACCAAGAGTTGTTTTGAAGAGCAGCAACTCTCAAAACACCGCCACCAACATAAGCGGTCAGCCTTTCTTCCAATAGACTCTCCGATTGCGACGCTATGGGTGGCCCCTGGACGGCTATATAATCGTGCAGACCTGGCGAAATGCCGCCGGTATAGCCGGAACCTGGTAAAAAGCCCACAGAGTAGCCTTCAAATGGGAGCAAAGTTCTAGATGCGGCTCCCGCATAAAACACTTGTGCGGTAAGCGAAGGCGCAATATCATAGGCGAGGGCGACGGCTCCGTTATGTTGCGACCACGCCGTATTCAAAGATACACAGCAATAGAGAAGTGGAGTCTGCGGCTCGCAATCACAATTCAAATACTTGTTGTTTGATGCATACGTTGCGCACGCCGAGGGAGCGCAGCCGAATGCGACTCCGCCAACGGTAGCAGGCGGAAAGGCAAATGCGTTAATGATGTTTGCATTTGCGAAAGGCCCTGGGCTATTATAAAAACCGTAAACTACCGTAGCGGAAAGTCGACCGAGGCGTACCGCTGCTTTTGCGTTTGATAAAATACCGCCATAAGGATCATTACTCACCGAATACTCGAAAGCATCCTTATCGATCTGGCTAGGAGCGTGAAGAACGAAGCTCCCACCAATCGAATCAACAATACTTGGCGCATCTGCTCCTGGTCCTCGCACGATGTCGGCAGTGTCAAACACAGCCATCGGCAAGAACGCCAGATCGACCCCCGATCCCGGAGTGGAATTATATGACGTATTTGCGAGCGGCATGCCATCGAGCGTCGTAGAAGTCTCATACGGTAATGCGCCGTTGATCGAAAGAACCACCGCTTTAAACGGCGAGTCGGGAATCGTATCAGTTACGGAAAAGCCCCCTAATAAGCCGCCCCCAACAGTAACTCCGGGAATTTGGCTAAGCAACGTTCGCCAGGATGAGTTCCCCTGAAATGCATAATCGCTCGGATTCATCGACGCGATATTCGCTGGCGTGACATTGATGCTTGCGCCGGCACTGCTCGTAGACACATGCGCGATGGTTCGAAGTCCGGACGCTTGGGCGTTATATCGTACTGCCACGTTCGTATCGCTGTTGACGGTGAGGCCGGTGCGCGAGACTGTGCCAAGCAAAGAGTTGACAACGATTTGGTAGATGCCCCAAGGAACGCTCGTAAACGTGAATACACCGTGGTTATCGCTTTTTGTGGAAAGTGTTGCGGGACCGGTTAGCTTGACGTCTGCGCCGACGACCGGCGTTCCATCGCTCTGGCTCACCGTCCCCGTGATAGTGGCCGTGTGCGCTGCCGACTGTGTCACGCCTGGCGCGATTTGCGCCATTACAGCCGGTGTGCCACCCAAAAGGCCAAAAAGCACAATCGCGACGCTTGTAACGAGAGATCGGCGCACTATAGCATCCTCCTTATATCCGATGGGACGGCAAAGCTGCCCCAATTTATCGATAGCTTAGCGGCGGTGAGACGAGCGAACATCCTGGAAACCCTGAGATGGCGACCGCTGAGCCCCTCGTAACAGACGTGTGTAGAGGCGTCGTGATACAGCATCCTCCGGTATCCACTCAGGGTGCCACTGAACGCCGACGAAGAAGTTGGAATAGCCATCAAGCTCAACAGCTTCTATAACGCCATCCTCCGAGTGAGCCACCGCATGTAATCCCTTCCCGAGTTCAGCAATGGCCTGATGGTGCATTGAGTTTACTGGAAATCGTTTGGCCGCGGCGATCTCATAGAGCAGCGCGTTTGGAGCAACAATGACATCGTGTACATAGGCGTTGTAGGGAAGCCCACAGTCTCTCACTTGGTCATGCATCACCTGGTAGTTCGCGCCCATGCAGCGACGAAGGTCTTCGATGAGCGTGCCATCCAACACGACATTGAGAACGTGCATACCGCGGCAGGCCGCTAGAACGGGCAAACCCTCCGCCAGTGCTCGCTCCATCAGGGCAAACTCGAACGTATCGCGTCGAAAGTCGATGTCGTCACGCACCAGAGACTCGTCGCCTCCGTAGCTTCCCGCGGCGATATCGCCTCCGCCACTAAAGACGAGTCCACATAGACCAAGCTCCACGATCACAGATAACGGATCCATATCGTTGCGAAGAATAATCGGCTGAGCGCCAGCTCCTTGAAGTGCCGCGCAGTGCCGCGTCGCTCCCATGTCCGGCAAAGCCGGCTCGTTTCCGATCAGCGGCGACGTGACACCGATCTTGATAGACGTCACTGCCCGAGCGTAACAATGTCAGGTGCCCAGGTCATCCTGGAATCCACCACGCGTTGCCAGGTTTTCCGCGCTCTTAGAAGTGAGACCGCTCGACGAGCTGCCACCGAGAGCGTAGCCCTAGGCGATTAAGGATCGAGGTCACGTGCGTCTCGACGGTGTGTTCGCTGATCTCTAGAGCCTGCGCGATTGCGCGATTGGTAAGACCCCGCAACACCAACTCGGCTACCTGCCGTTCGCGATTCGTTAACGTTGAACCTAAGTAGCTCGCTAAGGGCTTGTTCTCCGTCACGTCGGCCTCCCGACGACCGGCCAGAGCGAGTGCTTCGGACTGTTGGTGCTTACGCCCTAAGCGGCCGAACAGCCGAGCCGCCTCGCGTGCTGACTCAGAAAGCTCGGTTCCGGCACGTCGCCTTTGGGCGTCGTAGGCTTCCCATAACTTCAGATATGCCTGCGCGACCCGATGGTGCGGCAATTTCATACGGTCGAGCAATAAACTGCGCGCCCCTAATGCATCTGACGCGCTGCCGTACCGTGCCGCGAGCGCCAACAAATCGGCAGCGTGGTCAGCTTGGTTAATAGCCTGAATACCACGTGAAATTAACTTTGATGCGGTTCGAAGTTGCCCACGAGCTATTCGAACCTTTGAATATACCGCAACAATCTGCGCGATGCGCTCGGCTTCCTGGGATTGAAACGCGAGCTCGAGAGCCTCATCGCTCATCGTGCGCCTGAGGAGCGCGTGATCCCCAAGAATTAAGGCAATGTCGCTTCCGACCGTTGCTAATAGAACGTGCAGGACTGGGGTCGCAGTATCGTACGTAAGCGCGTCAAGTAATAGATCGCGTGCGTGTTCGTAGTCGCCTAGAGTTACTAGCATAGCGGCGAAGCGCAGCGTTAGGTAGGGTATTCTCCAAGAGATACGACGTTCGCGAGCGACGAATAAGGCACGCTCGCGGCATGAACGAGCAATATCCAGGCGGCCCAAGGCTGTCGCCCAATTTGCATAGTCATCCCAGACAAATGTGGATGTGTAGCCGTCCGGCAACTCTTTTGACAAGTCGACGGCGTGGTCAAACTCGGCAAATGCTACGGTTGTTTCGCCCTTTGTCGCAGAAATAATCGCACGTTGTGCCAAAGTGTAGATTTGCAATTCGATGCTCTTGCTTCCGGACTCGGCGTTATAAAGGGATTTAGTACCTTCCAAAAGGTAACGTTCTGCTTCCGCATATCGCCCGAGGCGGACACACCAGCCTGCCACCGAGAGCCCGATGCTTTGAGCGGCCGTTACGTCCCCGGCTTCAACTGCTGCTTCTCTCGCTCGCAAGCAACTCGCAAGTGCTTCTGCTGTGCGAGAAGCTAGCCATCGTTGATGGGGAAGAACTCGCAGCGCCGTCGGCAGTTTCTCGCGTAACGCGTCCGTCGAGGCACAACGGTCAACAATGCGCTCGAACCAACTGGTTGCAAGATCGGGACGTGCGCCGCGAAGCAACGCGTCTCCGATTTTATCGCAGAGGCGTATCTCGTCTTCAGGCGCACTGGTTTCTCCAAGCGCGCGTTCGAATTGCATTATCGCTTCAATATAGGAGAAGCGCGACATGGCTATGTCAGCCGCAGCTTCATGACTTCGGGCGGCTCCGCGTAGCCGGCGTTGCTCTCGGCGGCGGTTCCGCATATTGGCGACGTGTCTCTTAGCTCTTTCGCTGCAAGGCTCGCACGACACGCGGCCTTCGCGAGCCTCCTCTCTGAGGCATATGACACAGCAACCCTGAGCGCGCGCGGCTTCTTTTCTACGGCGCATCGCCACGGCTTTAGAGCAAATCATGGCGCTCTATCACCTCATTCTATAACGCTTTTCCTTTAGAGGGATGTTATAGAAACCTTCAAGCCCCCCTCGCCCTTTCAGCGCCGGTATTTGCCTTTGCGTTGTTGGGCTCTCGTTGTTCCCCGTAAGCAGCGGGCTCGTCCTTATCTCAGTATGTACCGCTTGTGTATTCGTAACCGAGCGGGCGCGGGGGAAATCCCGTCAAATTGTGCGCGCCGGAGACATGGCGGGAAAGACGCAGTTTCAAACCAGTGCAATCGGCGCCCACTCGCCCGCGGGTCAAGGTCAGGGTTACAGGGCCGCCAAGGAAACTGAGGATCAAAGAACACTCTCCGCCGACTATATGACAGCGCAATGCCCGGTTCGACAACGCCAAGAGGAATAAGACGTGCCACGGCGCCGCAGCCTACGGGGTATACGCTACGCGCTTGAAATGTCACACCCTGCTCCGAACGCGTGGCGCGAGGACCCCAAGCGCTAATGTCGCGCAAACCCTTGTCTTGCAAGGCTTTTCGCCCGCATCGCGCTTTCGTTCGGCGCTAGGCCCTAAACTCTTGCGTTTTGCAAACGCACTTTGCAAAATCGCGCACGTCGCGCAAACGCTTGTCCCACAAGGGTTTTCAGTGCGTCGCTCGATGCACAGCGCTCGGCGATGCATCGGCCTGTATGGCCCGCGCGGTGCTTCTTCCGCGAGTACGGCAAGGGACGACCAATGGCGTCGGTCTATTATCGAAGATATTCATCGAACCACGCGCACATGCGTCGCCATAGGTCAGCGACGTTTGCTTCGCTTCTGAATACGTGCCCTTCGCCCCAATATCGTACAAATTCAGCGCGTTTCCCTTGACGGTAGAGCGCATTGAAAAACTCCTCACCCTGTTGGATTGCCACGAAATCCATGTCACCTTGCGCGATTAGCAGCGGCGTGTGGATGCGTTCAACATAGGTAATTGGGCTGTTACGAGCATAGCGCTCAGGATTCACCCAAGGTGGGGCGCCCAGGTTGCCCTGAAAATCTTCCGCCCATTGCATGTTAAAGTAGTCACCTCCATGGCACGTATCTTGTTCGGAACTATTATAGCGAAGGCGAACATCGCAGCCTCCGTAAAGACTTGCTAAGTCGCTAGCGCCGGCAACAGCAACTGCAGCCTTGAAGCGATCAGTTTGTGTGATGAGGCCATACGTGCTGTATCCTCCATAACTCAAGCCGGCTACTCCCACGCGATTGGCATCGATATATCCTAGCGTCGCGGCCTTGTCGATTGCGGGGAAAACACCCACGCTAAGTTTTGTGTAAGGATCGTTTGGATGACCAAACGGCGGCAACGGCATACTCGGAAAGATTACTGCATATCCATGAGCGGCGAGAAGCTGCATGTTGAACGTGAACACAAGGTTGAGTCGCGTGTCAAGGGGAGGGGTATCGTCCATAACGGTTCCCGCATAAACCCACACTACTGCAGGATAACGATGGCCGGGGCGGTACGTGGGTGGCAGCAATATCCACCCCCTCAGGTTTTCTGCATCGAGACTCTTGTATGAGAACTCAACGGCTCTGCCTGCCGCAATCTTACGAAGCCACGCGTTCGTCGAAAACAGTACTCTCAGTGAGCTGTGCCTATCCTCAATCCAAACGAAGCTACCAGTCCGAGCATCTTCCATAAAGACGGCCGCACCGTTTCT
>Ga0207024_10088_pt1 | contig 21219 bp, 16 predicted proteins | sample Alteio_BWMinCont_44_FD_153470 | JGI IMG/M metagenome (GOLD analysis project Ga0207024, IMG submission 153470) | Enriched cells from forest soil in Barre Woods Harvard Forest LTER site, Petersham, Massachusetts, United States -... | ecosystem: Environmental > Terrestrial > Soil > Temperate forest >...
CGCGACCCACAAACACTATTTCTGAGATAGCTCTTAGCGTTTTGAACTCTGAACAAGAATGAGGTTTTCCAAAAATCGGAAACATCTAAATTACGCTGCCGCCGGTGATTTCGCCTCAGGTGCCGGAGGTGGCTCTGGCGGGGCAATATTTTGTTTGCGCAGCAATTCGACAATATCAAAATACAGCTTGGATCTCTGCTGCTGCCGTTCATTGGCGCGCGTCACATAACGCACCAGAATTTCAAAACTGAGATTGGCCGGACGAACACTGACAGCCGGGCCTGCCGAAAACGGCCGAACTCCGCGAGAGCTGCCCAAGCGTTCCCATTCCTGCTCTGCTAGGCGTGTATTCGATTCTGTTTCTCTCGCAACGATCTTCTGAATCTCTTCGGAAATGGGGTAGGGGTCCTGATTTGCCGGGAGCATGATGTCCAGTTCATCCCATAGCCACTGTCCCGAGGTGGAAAAATTAAAGTAATGGCCCTCGATGGCGTAGCTGTTGACGAACGTCACGCGGCGGCCGGTGGGATGGCCGGAGTCGTTCCCGCTGCCTGTTTCGAGCAACACGGTATGAAACAATCCGATTTCGACAACTTCTCCGCTGACGCCGTTAATCTCCACCCAATCGCCGTGGCGAATTCCGTTCTTTCCCATCAGCACGAACCAGCCGAAAAATCCGACAATGAAATCCTTCAGCGCAATGGTCAGACCCGCGCCGCCCAGCGCCAGAATAGTCGCCATCTGGCCGGGAGGACCGAAAATCACCAGCAGAATCAGTATCGCGCCTATCGCACGTGAAACGATGTGTGCGACGGCGCGTAACGTCAGCAGATTTTTTCTATCCGGTTCGAGCCGATTGAAAAGATCCACCAAATATTGATCGGTGATCAGGACCACCAGGGCGATCAGAAGGATTGCCGCAAGCGAGATGAAAAAACTGTGCAGCAAGTTGCGCTCGCGCGATGCGGCCAGCACTTCCCACTGCTCGTACGCCGCGCCTAGGTCCTGCTGATTGCGAATGCGGGTATCCAGCTCTGACATTCTTTTCTGCATCGCCGTCAGCGAACGGTAGGAAGAAATTGCGGCGCCGGTTTGGCTCGCGGTATTCCTGGCGGCAGGCGTGGCATTGTCTTTGGGCGCATGGCCGGAAGCGGCCAGATTGTTCCGTTGTTCGGCCTGCCCTTTTTCCAGTTGCTGTTCGATCGCGTCGTGGCGGCTGGAAAATGCGGCGGCCTTGGCAGCGGCTTCCTGTTGCGCCTGCGCTAGTTGTCTTACGAATGCATGCAGCGCATATGACGCGCGTGCGCGCTGGAGAAATGAACTGGAAGTTGGCTGCGTCGCACCCGCCTGTTTTCCCACCGCGCTCAGGTCGAGTTCTCCATTGTGATCTTGCGCGGCGGCGGCATGTTCATCCACCATGCGCTGGATGCGGCTATGCGGATCGCCCCCCGCGCGCTCCAAATCCCCATCCGCATCCGCGAGTTCGTCTTCATTTAATTCGACGCGAGCCTTGGCGAGTTCCAGTTGCTGGGCGAGATCCTGCTTTTGATTTTCATTCGCGGCGGCCAGAAGTTTGGTGAGGCGCGCAATGTCGGAATCAATTTCAGCGACGTCTTTTTCCGCTTTGGAAATGCGCTCCAAAATGACGCGAATTTCCGGAGTGGATGGGACCGGCTGCGATGCCGCTTGAAACAGCGCGGAGGCAAATTCAAAATCCACTTCATGATCGGCGGCCCGCAGCGCGTCGCGCGCCCGGTCCTGCTCTTCCTGCGTCGCGGCAAACGGTGCCAGCGCCATCGCGGTTTGCATCTGCTGCATGTCCACGGGAGATGGTTGCCGGTCCGGCGCGCGTTTGGTCGAGGAAACTTGGCGATGGCCCCAGTCACTGGTCAACACCAAACCTGTCCCAGCGCCTGCGAGGAGCAGGGCGAGGGCGACGAGCAGAATGCGCTGGTAAGATTTCATTTTGAGTTAAATTGCAGTCCGCGAAATTACGAATCTATGCGCCAAGCCAATGGCCAACGGGTTCCCAACCTTCGGTGTAATCGCAAATCACTTTAATCGTAGCCGTAATCGGGATCGCCAGGATAAGTCCGATCCCTCCCCAGAGCCATCCCCAAAACAATAAGGAGATAGTCACCGAGAGCGCATTCAAATGCACGCGGCGCCCCACAATCGCAGGCATCAGAACATTCAATCCAATCACATGAAGAAGCGTAAGCACCGACGCGACCCCAAGATACGGACCGATTTTGGTCCATTGCGCCATGCCGATCAAGAATGGCGGTATCCACGCCAGGAGCGCACCCAGGTAGGGCACCAGATTGAGCAAGCCGGAAACAGCGCCGGTAAGAAAGGGATACTCCAGGTGGATCGTCAGAAAAAAAGCCCAACTGGAAAGCATTAGAATCAGCGCCACCAGTGCATTGCCGGCTACGAAGCTCCGCAGCATCGCGCTGACTTTTTCAAGTGCCTCCTTCGCGCGTCTCTGATGCTCTTCAGGAAATAATTCCATTGTGGCTTTCCAGATGCGGCGCTTGCCGGCCAGCATGAAGAACACCAAGAAAGGCACAAACGTCGCCACCAGCAAGATCGAATACAGTGAGCCTACGCCTTGAAACAGCCACTCGCGCACGGGCGGCGGTTCGATGGCACGCACGGGCGCGCGCCCTTTTTCTGCTGCGGGGGCAATGGCCGCGACCTGCTTTTCCACCGTGGAAAGCTGGCGGTCAAATACCGTCGTCACGTGGCGAAGAGCCTCAGTGTAGCGCGGCCAAGCCGCTAGAAATTGCTCCGCGCGATCGGCAACCAAGAAGCCCAGGCCGACGAACATCGCTGTGACAGCCAGAAGCACCAGCAGTGCCCCAAGCGCCCTCGGGATATGGATGCGTTCCAGAATCCCAACGACGGGATCGAGAAAATAGGCCAACAACACCGCGAGCAGCAACGTGATCACGATACTCGAGGCCACGTACAGAAACGCGAACACAATTCCCAATGCGATGATGCGCTGCGAGGGATTAGATCTTGACGAGATTTTGACTTTTTCCATCTGCATAATGCGGCCATTTTCACCATAGCATACCCGAGCAGCTCGGGAAACTCCGCCTTGCCCAGTGCGGCACGGGTGCGGGCTGTACTTGCAGCCCGCCGGAACAATGAGATAACGTACATAAGACCACCATGCCCGCCGCCGCAATCCCTGTGTCGCTGCTCTCGCGCTTGGACCTCCGAGCCGTGCTGGACATTCTGATTATTGCGGCTTTGATTTATTCTCTGCTGAAGTTGCTGCGTGGAACGCGCGCCGTGCAAATGCTGGTGGCCATTGCGCTGTTGATTTTTTTTTATTGGGGCGCGCGATGGGCCCGGCTGGAAATGGTGGAATGGCTGCTCACCACGCTGCTGCCTTACGTGGCCATTGCGCTGATCATTTTGTTTCAACCGGAAATTCGCAGGGCGCTTTCCCGCGTGGGCCGCAATCTATCCCTGGTGCGATTGGCTTCCCACAATCCGAAAGCTTCGTACGATGATATCGTCATGGCCGCCGAATTCTTTTCTCAGAATCGAATTGGCGCGCTCATCGTCGTCGAGCGCCAGGCTGGACTGCGCACCTACATCGAGAGCGGAATTCCGCTGGATGCCAAGCTCTCCTACGATTTGCTGCTCTCGATCTTTCGCCCCGGCTCGCCACTGCATGATGGCGCCGTGATTATTGAGGGATCGCGCGTAGCGGCTGCTGGCTGTTTTCTGCCGCTCTCCTTGAATCCCATGATTTCTAAACAGCTGGGCACGCGGCATCGCGCGGCCATCGGAATTACCGAGGATAGCGATTGCGTCGTGGTATTGGTCTCGGAAGAAACCGGCTCGATTTCAGTGGCGTCCGGCGGTTCCATCGAATCCAATCTTTCTCCTGAAGATTTGAGCGACCGCTTGGGCGAAATGGTTTCACGGCGGCGCACCACTTCCGTACTTCCCGCGGCGCTTTCCAGCGCCCGAACTCCGGTGCGGAGATAGGAGCGATGCTGCGATTTCTTCGCAAATACGTTTTTGCCAACGCTGGAATGAAAATTCTGGCGCTGGCGGTCTCGTTCCTTCTGTGGGCCACCTATACTTCGGAGCCGTATGCCGAGGTTGGCTTTCAGGTGCCGCTGGAATTCACCAGCATGCCAGCGCATCTGGAAATTTCCGGCGACATTCCCACCGTCGCGCATATCCGTGTGCGCGGGCGCTCCGCGCTGCTGCGGCGCATGGTTCCCGCCGACCTGAATTTGCGGCTGGACTTCAAGGACGGAAAGGAAGGAACGTCTACCTTCCAGATTTCCCCGGAAATGGTGGGCACTCCATTTGGCGCAACCGTGGTGGAAGTCTCTCCCCCTGAAATTCGGGTTACTCTTGTGCCGCGCCGCGGCCCGGCTCCTCCCATTGGCTAACGCGGCGTGTGCTAGACTCGAAAATATCCATAAACTGTATTTGTGGGTCGTGGCTCCACTGGCTGCGGCAAAAAAACTTTTTCCACAGCTTGTTCGGCCGCGTCATTCAGAGGCTTGAGAAGTCAGAGCTTTAGAATCTATGTGGCAGCTGAAGCCTTGTAGGGCACGGCTTTAGCCGTGCCGTAATGTTTGCAGAATCAAAAAGGCTTTAGCCGCTGGCCTGTTCGAAATCGAGTTCAAACGATGACTAAGGAACTGTTTGGCACCGACGGCATTCGCGGCGTCCCCGGCACCTATCCGCTGGACGACGCTACTCTCTATGGCGTAGCCCGCGCTCTCGGAAAATATCTCCTGGAAACCGATCCGAAACCGCGCGTATTAATCGGCATGGATACCCGCGAATCGGGCCCGCACATCGCTTCGCAACTCTCGGCAGGCCTCGCCGACGACGGCGTGACGTTTCTTTCCGCCGGCATTATCAGCACTCCGGGCGTTGCCTGCTTGGTGCGGCAGAAAAAATTCTCCGCCGGCATGGTGATCTCCGCCTCCCACAATCCCTTTCACGATAATGGCGTGAAACTTTTCGGCGCATCGGGCATGAAATTTCCCGATGAAGTCGAAGAGCATCTCGAAATCGAAATTCACCAGCATAAAGACCGCGACTTGTCTCCGCACGGCGTAACCGTTCCCGTTGACCTTTCCCTGGATGAAGAATATCTGGCGTACCTGCGCGGATGCATGGTCCCCAGCGCGAATCTCGCGAAAATGAAACTCGTTCTGGATTGCGCGAATGGCGCCGCCAGCCGGCTGGCGCCGGATTTGTTCCGCTCCCTCGGCGCGGAAGTGATTGCGATTCACGATCAGCCCAATGGCCGAAACATCAACGACGGCTGCGGCTCGCTGTATCCGGAAATTCTGCGTGAAAAAGTTTTGGAAACACATGCCGGGCTGGGCGTGGCGTTTGATGGCGACGCGGACCGCGCTATGTTCGTGAGCGCCAGCGGCCAACACGTGGACGGCGACGGTGTGCTGCTGGCCATGGCGCGATATTTGAAATCCGCCGGGCAACTGCTCGGCAACCGCGTGATCGGCACCACGATGGCTAATCTTGGTCTCGAACGCGTCCTCGAATCCGAGGGTATGACGCTCGCGCGCATGTCCGTGGGCGACCGCTACGTCCTGGAAGAAATGCTGCGCAGCGGCGCAAATCTCGGCGGCGAACAATCTGGCCATATCATTTTTCTAGACGACGCCACCACCGGCGACGGCATTCTCACCGCGCTCAAGATCGCGTGCTTGGTTGCCATGCGCGGCCCGTTGGACGAATTGATCCGCGGCTTTAAAGTGTTCCCGCAGACCATCGTGAACGTGCAAGTGAAATCCAAACCTCCCCTGGAATCCCTGCCGCAAGTTTCCGCCGCGATTGAAAAAGCAACGAAAACGCTGGGCGCCGCCGGACGCGTCGTCGTCCGCTATTCCGGCACCGAGCCCAAAGCACGCGTGATGGTCGAAGCCGAACACAAAGAAGATGTGACCCACTGGGCCGAGACCCTGGCCTCAGCCATCCGCACCGCCATCGGGGCGTAAGGGCATAAAATTGAGATACTCATATTACCCTCTGTAGCGCCCGCCCTCAGGCGGGCATTGGCGTGAGTGCAAAACGACCGAGTGAAGCCCACCACCGCGAATGTTAACCAAAAACTAACGGCAGATTCGGAAATTGGATTCTCAGTATTCCAAAGACTGTACTCCGGACGGGTAATTAATATGAAAAACTGTAGGCAATCGTCGGCTGCATGATATTCCATCGTTTCAGTAATTATATATCGCGTTTACTGTCTATCACTTACATGCATTTGAACGATTGTCCCCGGAGTGGCACAAGGCTTGCACTATGGTATGCAAAGTGGTTTTTAGTTTTCCCGGGGTGGTGATCAGTTCCTGGCGTTAGCTGGGATGGGTTAAAAAATGGGGTATTGCTGGAAGGGGGCTCGGGGACGAGCCCCTTTCGATTTTTTGGGACCAGATTTTAGGATCTGAATAGCTGATTAATTTCCACGAGGCCGAATTCTCCTGCCTGAATTTCCACGCTTCATCCCTAACAAATAATTTGAATGACGCCGAGCACGTCAAGGATTTCACTGTTGGCTGGAAGTTCCAGCGCGTCCCGGCCAACCCATTGCGCGAAAAGTTCACCGTAGCGGTCGGTGACAAAAACGCCGACACGGTCAAGGCCCCCGGGGCCGAAAGCCTCCGCGCCTAGAAACGCGCGATGTGAATGCCCGGTCAGGTCGGACGCGGCGATCAGCGGGGACGCCAGCATTTCAGACCTCCGCGACGGCACTTCCGAATAAATCAGCAGAGCGGCCGCTTCGCGCTCGTTGAGAGCCGACGCGCTTGCGGCCAGTTGTTCCAGCCATGCCTCGCAATGCGAACAATCGGAATGAAGAAAAACAATGACGAGCGGGCGTTTTTGTTTGTAGTCCCAGGCACGAATGATTTTTCCTTGGGCTGTGCGCGCGGAAACGGGAGGAATTACTTGCCGCAAGAAAAGAGGCGGAGGCATCGGTGCGAACATTATAACAGTGCGTCGGGTTTTGTAGCGTCGGCGGGACGCCAGCCCTACTAGCACCGCACGCGGCTCTGCAGAAATGCGCGATTCCATTTCACAAAATCGAGAGTCATTGGAAATTCGGGCTCATCTCTGCCCACAAAAACAAAGGGCACGGCGAACCGTGCCCTCGTGAAAATGATGCTGTGTGAAAGTCTAACTGCAGCCCGACGTGCCGCCGCAATTTTCGCATTTGTAGCAGGCGCCGTTCGGCGTCATGAGCATGCCGCATTCCGAGCAAGTGGGCGCGCCGTCAAACATGGGGCGCGATGCTTTGCTGGCGGACGGCGGATCATCATGGGCCGAAGCGATCAGCGCGGGCGGCAGCGTGGGCCTGGCGGCTACCGTGGCAGCCGGCAGAGCAGATTCTCCGCTGTGCGTGAGGTAATCGGGTGAGATGAATCGGCCGCCGAGCCAGCGCGCGATGTAATCGAGCACGGATTTGGCATACGGGATTGCCGGATGGCCTGTGTAGCCCGCGGGCTCAAAGCGCGTGTTGATGAATTTATCCACCAGCGCCTTGAGAGGCACGCCGTACTGCAAGCCGATGGAAACGGAAAGCGCGAAACCGTCCATGAAACCGGAAAGCGTCGAACCCTCCTTGGCCATTTTGATGAAAATTTCGCCCGGCTCTCCGGTCTCGTACATGCCCACGGTGATGTAGCCTTCATGGCCGCCGATGGAGAACTTGTGCGTGATGGAGGAGCGCTCGCTGGGCAGTTTGCGGCGAAGGGCGCGCTGGAAGAGTTCGGCCTGTTCGGCAACGGCAGACGGAGCCTCGGCTGCCTTCGCGGCAATCTGTTCTTTCTGCGCGGAGTCCTTCTTATCGCCTGCAGCCGAAAGCGGCTGCGAACCCTTCGAGTTGTCGCGGTAAATTGCCACGGCCTTCACGCCCAGTTTCCACGATTCGATGTAGGCCTGCATGATGTCTTCGATGGTGGATTCCTCGGGCATGTTGATCGTCTTGCTGATCGCGCCGGAAAGGAATGGCTGCGTGGCAGCCATCATTTTCAAGTGGCCGCGCCAGGCGATCGAGCGTCCGCCTTCGGTGGCCAGCGAGCAGTCAAAGATGGCCAGATGCTCGGGCTTGAATCCGGGCGCGCCTTCGATTTTTCCGTTGCGGTCAATGTAGGAAACGATTTGCGATGTTTCCTCGGGCGAATAGCCCAGGCTCATCAGTGCTTGCGGCACGGTGTTGTTGACGATCTTGATGACGCCGCCGCCGACTAGCTTTTTGTATTTGACGAGCGCGAGGTCAGGCTCGACGCCGGTGGTGTCGCAATCCATCATGAAGCCGATGGTGCCGGTGGGAGCGAGCACGGTGACTTGCGAATTCTTGTAGCCGAATTTTTCGCCCAGCGCGAGCGCCGAGTCCCAGGAAGTTTGCGCGGCGCCGAGCAGCGAGGGCTGCACGTTTTCTGGTTTGATCGGGCGCAGCGAATCGCGGTGCATGCGAATCACTTCGAGCATGGGTTCTCGATTCACCGCATAGCCCGCGAAGGGCCCAAGGCGCTCCGCAATCCGCGCGGATTGCGCGTATGCTTCGCCGCACATCAGCGCGGTGACCGCGCCGGCCATGTCGCGGCCGCCGTCGGAATCATAGGGCAGCGCCATGGACATGAGCAGCGCGCCGAGGTTGGCGTAACCCAGGCCCAGCGGGCGGAACTTGTGCGAGTTGTCGGCAATCCTCGGAGTCGGGTAGCTGGCGTTGTCCACCAGAATTTCCTGCGCCGTGATGGTGATGTCCACGGCATGGCGGAACGCATCCACGTCAAACGTGCCGTTTGAGTTCAGATACTTCATCAAATTGAGCGACGCCAGGTTGCAGGCCGTGTCGTCCAGGAACATGTACTCGGAGCACGGATTCGAGGCATTGATGCGCGCGGTGCCCTTGCAGGTGTGCCAGCGGTTCACTGTGGTGTCGTACTGCATGCCGGGATCGCCGCAGCGCCAGGCGGATTCGGCCATGCTATGCAGCAATTCGCGCGCGCTATATTTTTCAACGGGATTTCCGTCGTTGACGTTGCGTGTCCACCAGTCGCGATCATCTTCCACGGCCTGCATGAATTCGTCGGTGACGCGAACGGAGTGATTCGCATTCTGAAAGAAAATGGAAGAGTACGCTTCGCCGTCAATCGAGGGATCGTAGCCCTGCTCGATCAGAACTTTGGCCTTGTCTTCTTCCTTCATCTTGCTTTTGATGAATTCCGCGATGTCCGGATGATCCACGTTCAGGATCACCATTTTGGCGGCGCGGCGCGTCTTGCCGCCGGACTTGATCACTCCGGCGAACGCATCGAAACCCTTCATGAAGCTGACCGGCCCGGAGGCGATGCCGCCGCCGGAAAGCGTTTCGCGGCTGCCGCGCAACGTCGAAAAATTCGTGCCTGTCCCCGAGCCCCACTTGAACAGCATCCCCTCGATCTTGGCGAGGTTCATGATGGATTCCATGCTGTCGTCCACCGAATTGATGAAGCAGGCCGAGCATTGCGGTTTGGGTTGCACGCCGACGTTAAACCAGACCGGCGAATTGAAAGCCATTTTTTGCTCAACCAGCAAGTGCGTTAGCTCGTCGCGGAAAGCGTCGCGCGAAGCGGAGTTCGCATAATAGCCGCCCTCCTCGCCCCAGCGCACGATGGTGTCCACCACGCGGCCGATCAGCTGGCGCACGGAATTCTCGCGCTCCGGCGAATCCATCTTGCCGTGAAAATATTTTGACGCAACGATGTTCGTCGCCGTCTGCGACCAGCCCTTGGGTGCTTCCACATCTTCCTGGCGGAAAATCGTTTTGCCTTTTTCGTTGCCAATCAGCGCGACGCGGCGTTCCCATTCGACGGCATCAAATGGCGCAGTGCGGCCGTCGGTAAAATATCGTGCAAATTCGAGCCCTGTGCGGACTTCCACATCCGCGGGAGCCGCTACATTCGTTTGAAGCGCCGTCTTTTCGTTTAAGGTCATTTTCGTGTGTGCCATTATTGCCTCCGCGCAGGTGGATCCCCCCGCGCTGAGGGAACCCTTTTATTTTACTCCCGATTTGGAAACCGGGAGCTCGCAATTGCCTGATTCTCAGCAGGCAGCTACTCGACTCGGCTGAAACGCCGGAACTTCATGGGCACCAAAAGAAAAAACCCCTTCCAGCGCATCTCCAAAGCCGCTCACACGGCCAAGAATTTGCGTCACGCCTCGCCGGCAGCGCTGGGAGCGTCGGCGACGGGGAGTGGAAGGGCGCCTCCTCGATGTTTCGGATGAAACCCGGCAGGTTACGTCAAACGACGTTGCAGTTCCCTGGAGCGACGGGGCCCCTTGCGGACGTCGAATTGCGATCCCCCGAATCTGACGGCGCAATGTAATCAAATGGGAAAATTCTGTCAAGGGGAAATCGGAGCAAAAGCACAAAATCTTCCGCACCGTGTGTTCAACTTGTCTATCCCTAGTGGTGGTGTTACTGCCAGGCCCAAGATCGGAAAACCATTTCGCCCCCGAATTTTCAAGCGCCAACCGCGAGAAAACCATAACACAAATCCTTGCCCGCCGGAAAATTTCCTCGCGCAGCATCGCAGTGCAACGCGATTCGGGCCGTTCTGGAAGCTCTAAACAGCGCCAGCGTAGTTCAGTTGGTTAGAGCGCCACCTGGGCGCAACGTTCCACGGCGCAGCGCGCGCTCTTTCATCAGAGCGAAGAAAACGGGCACCAGGATTAACACATGAATCGTAGACGTGATCATTCCACCTACAAGCGGCGCGGCAATCGGCTTCATCACGTCTGAGCCGACTCCGGTCTCCCACAAGATGGGAACAAGGCTCGCCAGGACGACGCTCACAGTCATGAGTTTCGGTCTAAGCCGCTGGACGGCCCCTTCGATTACGGCGGTCTCTATGTCCTCGTGGCGCAAAGGAACGCCGGTAGCCAAGCGATGGTCCAGAGCCTCGTGCAGATATACGACCATGACCACTCCGGTCTCGACCGCGATGCCAAACAGCGCGATGTAGCCTACCCAGACGGCAACGCTGAAGTTGTATCCAAGAAGCCTTTGCAGGATGAGGCCTCCCGTCAACGCATAGATGGTGGGAAAAATAAGGACCGCAGCCTCGGCAATGGAGTGAAATACCATGTAGAGCAGCAAGAAAATGACGCAGAAAACAACCGGCAAGATCAGTTGCAGCCGTTCTTTCGCCCGCAACTCAAATTCATATTCGCCTGACCATTTGTACGTGTAGCCGGGCGGCAGTGTGAGTTTCTGCCGGAACAAATTGTTTGCGCTGGTTACGAAGCCGCCGTAGTCTTTTGTGTTCAAATCAATGTATACGTAGCCGGTGAGGGCTCCATCCTCATCACGAATCATGGATGGGCCTCGCGAGAACGAAACCTTGGCCACTTCAGAAATGGGAATCTGCGCTCCGGTCGGCGTGGCGAGGAGCACTCGCCTAAGCTCATCAACGGTGTCACGAAAATCGCGGTTGTAGCGAACGTTGACGGGATACCGTTCTCGCCCTTCGATGTTTTCTGTCACCGTGTCGCCGCCGATTCCCGAAGTGACGGCTTGTTGCACGTCCGCGACGGTAAGTCCGTAACGAGCTGCATCCGCGCGATTCACTTCCACGTTGATATAAAAACCCTGCGATACGCGTTCCGCGAAAATAGATCGCACATCGGGCAGACTGGTCAGGAGTTGCTGTAATTGCCCGGCAGTTTGCTGGATGCCGTCCAGAGTCGGTCCTTGAATCTTTAAACCAAGCGGCGTTTTTATTCCAGTCAGTTCCATGTCCAGTCGGTTCTCGACCGGCATCGTCCAACTGTTGGAAAGGCCCGGGAACTGAAGCTTCGAGTCCATTTCCTGAATGAGTTTTTCGTAGGTTATTCCCGGCCGCCACTGGGTGCGCGGCTTGAGCATGACGGTCGTGTCGTACATGTCCAGCGGAGCATTGTCGGTGGCGCTGTCAGAGCGGCCAATGGTTCCAAACACAGTTTCGACCTCGGGGAACGTGCGAATGATCCTGTCCTGTTCCTGCAGCAACTGCGACGCTTGTCCGATGGAAATGCCCGGCAAAGCTGACGGCATATACAGAGCGGAGCCCTCATAGAGCGGCGGCATGAACTGACTACCAATTTTCAGAGCCAGCGGTAAAGTCAGAACTAGAAATATCAGATTGAGAATCAAGGTCGTCTTTCGATAGCGCAGGCACAGACGGAGAATCGGAAGGTAGATCGTCTGTGTGAGTCGGGAAAGAGGATTACGGGATTCCGGACGGAGTTTTCCTCGAATAAAAAGAATCATCAGGACCGGCACAAGCGTGATCGCCAGCACCGAGGAGAAACCTACGGCCAGTGTTTTCGTCCACGCCAGCGGCCGGAACATTCGCCCTTCCTGTGCCTCCAGTAAAAAGACGGGCAAAAAGGAAACCACGATGATCACCAGCGAAAAGAAAATAGCGGGGCCAACTTGTTTGGCTGAATCAAGCAAAATACGCTGCCTCTGCGACTCGGAAAGAGGCGTCGCTTTCCTGGCCTGATGTTCTGAAAGTTGGCGATACCCGTTTTCCACCATCACGATGGCCGCGTCCACGAGCACGCCGATTGCTAGAGCCATGCCTCCGAGCGACATAATATTTGAGCTGACATTCAGGTAGTACATCGGAATAAAAGCTGCGATGACTGCGATGGGTAGCGTCAAAATCGGAATCAGCGCCGAACGGAAGTGAAACAGAAAAATGATGATCACGATGCTGACGATAATCGCCTCTTCCAGCAGATCGCGTTGCAGCGTTTCGATGGATGCGTGAATCAATCCGGAGCGGTCATATCCCGCGACGATTTCGACACCTGCCGGCAGCGAAGGTTTAATTTCTTCTATTTTTTGTTTGACGCCATTGATCACGGTCAGAGCATTCATGCCGTCGCGCATGACGATAATTCCGCCAACCGTTTCACCCTGCCCTTGCCACTCGGCAACTCCTTCCCGAATATCCGGCCCGAACGTGACCGTTCCCACATCTCGGATGAGCACAGCCGTGCTATTCTTGGTCATGACAGGCACGGTCTCCAGATCGCTCAGCGAGCGCAGATAGCCGAGGCCGCGAATCATGTATTCCGCCCCGCCGAGTTCGAGTAAACGCCCGCCCACTTCGTTTGTACTTGCCCGAACTTTTTCAATGACAGTCGAGAGTGGAATGCCGTACGCGCGAAGTTTCTCGGGATCAAGATTGACTTGATACTGCCGAACAAACCCTCCGATCGTTGCCACCTCCGCCACACCGGGAACGGTTTCGATTTGATAGCGCAGATACCAATCTTGAAGACTTCGCAAATCTGCCAGACTGCGTTGATGGCTGTGATCCACAAGAACGTATTCGTAGACCCATCCGGCTCCGGTCGCATCCGGACCAATGACAGGGTGAACGCTTACCGGCAACCTTCCTTGGATTTGCTGCAAGTACTCGACGACCCGCGACCGCGCCCAATACAAATCCGTTCCATCTTCAAACACGACGAAAACGTAGGAGTCTCCAAACATGGTCTGTGCTCGTACGGCTTTTACGTGCGGAGCTGCGAGCAAGGTAGAGACGATAGGGTAGGTCACCTGATCTTCGATGATGCTCGGCGGCTCACCCATCCAGGGCGTATGGATAATGACTTCGACATCGGAAATATCAGGCAGGGCATCGAGAGGAATTCTCCGCAGCGCCCAGATTCCCACCAGCACCAGGAAAAATGTCCCCGTAAAAACGAGAAACCGATTTCGTGCGCACCAGTCAATCCATCGGGCGATCATGCTACATCCCTCCTGTAGCGCTGACGCTTAGTTGCTTATTTACGATGGCTTGTCCATTTTTCTTCGCCAGAATTGTGGTCTGCCACGTTCCTCCGCTTTCCAGCACACCCGTTCCTTCGTAGACGCCATTACCTTTGTCGCTGAGAGCAACGGGAGTGCGCACAGCTGCCATTCCCATTGCCGGCATCGCGGCCATGGAAAACGTCACCGAAACTTCCGCTCCGGCGATTGCCGAACCATTCGCATCGGTGAGTTTTATGTGGAAGACGTTACTTCCCTTGTTGGGTGGGCTTGGCTGCGATGTCAGTTCGGCATTCGCTTGAGAAGCATTCGCGGCCGATGATGCCGCATCGGCTCCTGGAGGAGGCGGGACGAATGACCCGAGTGTGGCTTGCAGCTGGCTTTCCGAATCAATCAGGAAGTTTGCGGATGTAACGATTTGCTCGCCCGCCTTCAATCCTTTCGTCACGATGAAATCGTCACCCGCGCGAGTTCCCAGCTCCACCTCGCGAGGTTCGAGGTACCCGTCGCTTCGTTCCACGAATGCAATTTGGCGCGAGCCTGATTGCAGGACGCCGCTTGCAGGGATAACCAGCTGACTGCCCAGAGGTGCTTTCAACGCTACGTTGACGAACATGCCGGGTTTGAGCCGTTGGTCGGAGTTTGAAGAAACGATGCGGACTTTAACCGTGCGCGTATCGGTGTCCAGTTGCGGATAGATGAAGTCCACACGGCCACGGAACGTTCGGCCAGGAAAAGTGCTCACGATGAGCGTTGCAGGATCGCCGATCTTGATGCGTGCAAGATCGTTCTGAAATACCTGGGCCTGCACCCAAACGCTGGATAGGTCGGCGACAGTAAACAGGCGCATGTCCGGTTGAACGGCAACGCTTGGCAGCGCATTGCGTTCCGTGATGTAGCCGGAGACCGGAGAATCGAATTGGAGTTCCTGCTGCACCTGGCCCGTGGATTCCAACCTGGCGATTTCCTGTTGGGGAACGCCCCACTGTCTCAGCCGCTCGCTGGCTGCGTCGAGCAACGATGATGCGCTGGAAGCGACACCCGGCACGGTACTTTGCGCCACCTGTTGCTGATTTTTTTTCGCCACCAGGTATTCGCGTTCCGTGGCCACCACATCGGGGCTGTAGATTGTGAATAGCGGCTGGCCTTTGCGGATGAATTGGTAGGTGGCGTCAACGAAAACTTTCTCGATGTAGCCCGAGTACCGGACTTGCACGTATGCCAATCGGGTTTCGTCCACGGCAACATTGCCTGTGGTGCGAATCTCGTCTTCGACCTGCTTTTGTTCCACCGTGCCGATCTTTACCCCGATACTCTGCAATCGTTGCGCGGAGATTTGCACGGGCACCAAAGGCGATTCGACCGATGTCGGCGGAAGTGTAATTGTCGAGGCTTCCGCGTTGGAAGCGGGCGATTGCAGTCCCAGATCCGCGGCTGGCTTGGTCCCTCGGTAATGAAACCACAAACCCGCGAGAACAAAGGCGAGCACGACGTTGCCAACGATTGCTAATAAAAAACCTGTGCGATAGGTTTTCATTTCTTTTCCCCTTCTTCACGCAATGACAATCCTGTGAGCTGTTCGATCCTCGCGAGCGCCGTCTCACGTTCCGCCGCGCTCTTCCAATACTCTTCGTCCAATTGCAGAACATCGAGAAACGAATTCAGCAGGGACTGGAAATCCTGCCGGTTGTTCTGGTAGGCAGCCACGCCAGCCTCGAATTCGGCCCGTGCTTGAGGAAGCAATCCTTCGCGGTAGATCTTGAGGATCTCGGCGTTTTTCTGCGCCGTGTCGTATTCCGTTCGCAGGTCAAAAGCGACTCGCTGCGTCTGGGATTCCGCCTCGCTGCGTGAGCGGCTAAGTTCCGCTTCGGCCTGAGCCAGTTCGGGACGCTGCTTCCGAGCACGATAGATAGGAACGCGAACGCTGAAACTAAGCATGTAGTAAGCGCGGAATTGAACAGGGTCCGTGCGCTGCCACATGTATTGGATATTGAAGTCGGGGTAGAAATCCTTATGTGCCAAATCAACTTGGAGGTTTTGCTTCTCCACCATTTTTTGTGCGCCGGTTATATCCGAATTCTCGCTTTTCGAAGCAGCCAAGAGTTCGTCGAACGTATACGTGAGTGCGGTATCGGGAAGATCAGTCGGTTCTATGTCGGGCGAGGATTGCGAGCGGTTGAGAAGCTGTTTGATTTGTGCCTGCATCTTTGCGACATCCAGATGATGCATGGTCATTTCGCGAAGCAATTTGGTCCGCTCCAGCTGAGCCTGTAGCAGGTCGTGTTGATTCCCCATTCCGGAGCGGTAGCGTGCGTCGGCAGCTTTCTCAACCTGTTGAAGCAGGCCTCCGTCGCTCTCCAGAATTCCCAATGTCTTGGATAAATTGGAAAGCTGGAAGTAGGCGGCTTTGATTCCGGCAACGACGGACCGCCGTACTGATTCGTATTGCTGCTGCACAACGTCTGCGTCTCGTTTTGCCATTTCTCCTCGGAGGTGTAGTTTTCCTGGATAGGGAAAGTCCTGAGAGAAGCCGAGACCGAAGTAGGCAAAGTCGCTGTTCGTATACCCCGCAAAAGGTCTCGGGCTTCCGACGCTGACTTGTTGTGCCGTGAATTGCGGATCGGGAAGCGTCGAGACTTGCGACGAAATCTGTTTGGCAGCTTCCCAACCATGTCGAGCGGCCGCAATTTGTGGATTGTTTCGCTCCGCCTCGTTCAACAAATCCTTTAGTGGAGTGGCCGCTTCATGCACATGTTCTTCCTGCGAGGAAATACTTCGACCTGCATCATTGGATTGATCCTGACCGAATACCGCGGACGCATTCGCGGAAAAAAATAGAATCACAATCAGCCGGAAAACTTTCCACGAAAATATTCCACCGTGCGGTTTTTCACCGCGTAATGCCGACATTTTATTCGCCTCCTGATAAGGCTTACGAGTTCCACCGGAACGCTGGTGGAGCCGGTATTCGCGCTCTGGCCGAATAGCTCAGCCACGCAGAGTTTCCCTAGGTACACTTGTACGAACGTGGGTGCGCGACAGGCGCACCGATTGGGAGTCCTAGATCAGGAGCGAGCTGTGGAGGGTATAAAGCTCTGGCGCGGAGTACTTCTGTGGTTCGAAGGATGAAATCAGCGGCGCGGGGATGGAAGTTTCAAGCACCGCCTCGCGTTCGGCAACCGCGACTACTGGAACATCAAGCGAGACACGAGCCTTCACCAGCATTCTGGGAGCTTCCGTGGAAGTCATTGTATCGCAGCAGCCGTGACTCTGATTTGCCGGTGTGCAAGTTGATGTGCTGCAGCACTGCATGGCCTGCTGGTCCTGGGAAAAAGCGGCCATGCAGTCCGCGAATTGCAGGAGCACCACGCTCGCAACCAAAAACAGCAGGATTTTTTTCTTACCAATCATCATTTACCAGAGTAGAAGCTTCCATTTTGAAAGTCAAGGAACGCCTCACGCAGTGAAGCCAATCGTTGAATAGAGCGGATAGATACCCTGCTGCGTGTCGAAGCTCGGGGATTCGGGGTCTGCTCCAGGTCAAAAATTCATGCGGTGGGGATGGCCCGGTGAAGGCTTGCTCTCCGGGTGATACAGGAAAGGGGACAGGTCAGTGTCGGATAGTGACATAGCCCGAGCCAGAGTCCGTGGCATTGCAGGCATGCTAACCTGAAAGAATTAACTCAGAACGTCAGCAGTTCGATTTCGCTTGCGAGTCTTGGGCCCGGCTAATAAAACGCGGCGCTCTTTTGTTGTCATTGGGCGTTTGAATATACCGTAGAAAATCCGCTCGATGGGAGTTTTAATTCCAGGCAATACTTTTCTAATTTTACGCATGGTAACCTGCTATGTTTATAATGACACCACGTATGGATTACATCGCAACTCGTGAGCATTAACAATAATGTAATGACCTTAGGTAATATTACGTAGGGGTTAAATCAATTGTTATCGAACTGAGGAGATTCACGTACGTTTGTTGGGGCCGTGCCCTTGCTTTTTTCTTAACACCCGTGTGGTCAGCATGCTTTTGACGAGGGCCGTTGGTTGAAATGTCGGAAGATCTTGCTAATCTCGCGTCTCAATGCACCCCCAACTAATTTCGAGTGTTCTTGTGGATCGTCACTCCTGAACGATAGCCTTTTCGGCGGGTGGGCGCAGCAAGACTTCGTATCTAGATTTCTTGCTCGGTGGTTAACCCGTGGCGTAAAGCATAATGAACGAGCTCGGCCAGAGAATGGACGCCAATCTTGAGCATGATCTTAGATCGGTGTGTCTCCACAGTCCTGGCACTGATCTGCAATAGCGCAGCAATCTCCTTATTTGACTTCCCTACGGATAAAAGTTGGATGATTTCATTCTCGCGAGGAGTGGTTCGGGTGTTTTTCGACTCCTTCACTTGGTGCTGGCCTTTTGATTTAAGAAATCCTTCCAAAACGATTTCAGATACCTTGGAAGTAAGGAAACGCTTGCCCGCCATGATGGCTTCCACGGCCATGGGGAGAGACTCCGATAAATCAGATTTCAAAAGGTATCCATTGGCACCGGCCTCCAGAGCACGACGGATCACTTGGTTTGACTCGTTCAGCGTGAGCACGAGAATTTTGGTTTCAGGAACTGCGTCTCGAATTTGGCGCGTGGCCTCAATTCCATTAAGTTCGGGCATGCCAATATCGACCACGGCCACATCCGGCTTTAGTTCGATTGCCTTTGCTACCGCCTCACGGCCATTTGCAGCCTCGGCGACAACTCTCCAACCGAGCCGAGAGTGGAGAACCTCCCGTGCTCCACGCCGCACCAACCCATGATCGTCAGCAATCAGAATGCGCAGCTTTTTCACGTTCTTTCTCTCCGAGGGGCACGGTCACGCGCACTATTGTGCCATGACTGGTGGATTCGATTTCAAGCCGCCCGCCGACCAGCTTCACTCGTTCCTGCATGCCCAGGATACCAACACCAACTTTGAATGGGGACACGTTTTTCCCCCTCGGTCCAATGTCAAGAGCTCCGCGGCCACGGTCGCTGATTTCCAGCGCAAGATTTGAGTTGCGATCAATTCTTATCTTGGCGGTCTGACTTCCCGAATGGCGCTGGATGTTGGTAAGGCTCTCTTGTACTACTCGGAAGATAGCAAGCTCAATATCTCTTGGCATACGTCCGAGGTGCGGTGATAGCTCCAAATCCACACGGATTCCACTTCGGTCGGTGAAACCACTCGCATAGTCACGAATGGCATCTTCTAAACCGGCCTCATCCAGCACCGGTGGGTGTAGCAGGTAGGAAACCGTGCGAACTTCGCGGATGCACAAGTCCGCCAACTCCTCACATTGGGGAAGAAGCGTGCGTGATTTTCCCTCCAGCGGAGGAAGCGACCTACGGAGTTGCCCAAGCTTGGTTGCCAGAGCCACCAGATTTTGCCCTGTAGAGTCGTGCAAGTCCCTACCGATCCTGCGTCGTTCTTCATCCTGTGACCGCAAAATTTGTCCCGAGAGGCGAAGTAGCTCCTGTTCGGCTTGGTTGACTTTCTCCTCCGCCTGCTTGCGCATCGTAAACTCATGCACATTGCCGACGATTCGATGGGGATGGCCCCCGGAGTCGCAAACGATCCGGGCTCGCAATCTAACCCATGAGATTCCTCCGTCCGGCCGTCCGACTCTGAATTCGAGAGCGTCCATGGGTGCTCCATCCACGAGCTTGCGCAAGCCATCCTGAACGTGCTGGCGATCATCCGGATGGATGCCTTCCAACCAGGACTTCGGGTTTGCGTAAAGGCTCTCGACCGTGCGGCCCCAAATCATTTGGTAAGCACGATTGACGAAAAGAATCTCGCTGAGATCTGCATTGGTCAGCAGGAGGACATCCCGCAGGAAGTCCGCTATTTGCCGGAAGCGCTCGCTGGTCTGGAGCTCTTGGGCCTGGCTCGCAAGCCGCCGGTCCACGGACGAGGTCACTATCGCAACGCTTTGAACCGCCAAAGTGCCAATCACAATCCCGCTGAGACCGAGAGTGGAAATACTCACTGCATGGGCTATATCAGGGAGGACTGCGGAGGGAATGAAACTCGCCGACCACATGCCAGCGTAATGCATCAGAAAGATGGCGGTACCCATCGCCGCTGCGCTTATGACTTTCGCAAGCGCGGTTTGGCTGAAATCTGTGCAATAGTCGAAGGTGAACTTAAGCGCCACCAGGGAAGCAACACCAGATATCACGGCGGACAAGGCCACGAGCGGAGGACTGTACTGAAGCACCGCAGAGAGACGCATAGCGGCCATTCCTATGTAATGCATGCCGACAATGCCAAGTCCCATAAGGACAGTGCCCGTTAACACTTGGGCGCGCCCCATTTTCTTTCTGCTCACCACGTAAAATGCTACGGCAGAGGCAAGGATCGCAGCCAGTAGAGACACCAGAACTGTCGGCCAATCGTAAAGCACCGGGATAGGTAAGTTGAAGGCCAGCATCCCGGTGAAGTGCATCGACCAAATTCCTAGCCCCATCGCAGCGGCTCCACCAGCTAACCAAGCGGAGCGGAGCCAACCATGAGCGGCGGTCACGCGCCCGCCAAGGTCTAGCGCCATGTAGGACGCGGATATGGCGATGAATATGGAGACAGCGACGAGGCGATAGTCGTAGAATCCAACGAGAGGTGCACCGACCTGGGGCATGACGGCCTTCTCCCAACAGCGAACAAATTATGCAGGGGCCGATTGCCGGAGCTGGAACCGTTGATGAATGATACCCCCCTATGCTTGATAGCAACAAAATAAATATACGTAGCCATACGGCATCCTAAAGTACGCAGATCCACACACGGGTAAGTCATCATATACGACATTTCCACTACTTATTACACCAAGCATTCACTGGGATTAACCGGAACGCCTAGTCCCCTTGATCGGCCCCCCAATTCTTGACACACATTGAGAGTTAGTTTTCCGGCAGAATCTGACCTGGAGAAGGGGGATTTGCCGTGAGGAGAAAACGTTTTTCAGTAGAGCAGATCGTGGGGGTGTTGAAACAGGCAGAGGTGGGCGTGGCGTGGTGGAAGTGTGTCGGCAAGCAGGAATTACCGAGCAAACCTTCTACCGGTGGAAGAAGCAGTACGTGGGAGAACGGGTACTGCGAAAGTTTTAACGGGAAGCTGCGGGACGAGTGCTTGAACGGGGAGATTTTTTATTCGTTGCAGGAGGCGCAAGTGGTGATCGAGCAGTGGCGAGGGCGGGTGGCCCGGCCTTTCTTCTGTTGTGGCTACATTCGCGAATCATACCACTTCCATAAATCAACATTGAATTACGATTCCGAACTGGGTGCCCCGTCCTTGAGGCTCTTCAAGGGCGGGGTTCTTGGTTTTGGTCCGCATCGATCCAGGGAGTTGATCTTTATCA
>Ga0207024_10149_pt1 | contig 20535 bp, 20 predicted proteins | sample Alteio_BWMinCont_44_FD_153470 | JGI IMG/M metagenome (GOLD analysis project Ga0207024, IMG submission 153470) | Enriched cells from forest soil in Barre Woods Harvard Forest LTER site, Petersham, Massachusetts, United States -... | ecosystem: Environmental > Terrestrial > Soil > Temperate forest >...
GTCCGTAAAGGGCGGTGCCCATTGGCGATTCGTTGCTGACCAGGTCTCGCGTCGGATCAGATTCCATGCTTGAAACGACTCGGATTTCAAACTGATCGTCGAATTGGAGGTCGTTAACGGTCACCAAAGAACCGATACCGACCCGATCCGTCGGGATTTGATCCTCTTCGAGGACATGTGCATTTCCAAAAACTGCCTTGAGCTCGGCAATTCGGTTTTCAACCATTGCTTGCTCGAACTTGACTTCGTCAAGCTCATTATTGTCTTCGCTAAACTCGCCATGCTGCTGGCTTTCGCGAATCCGGTCCGCGATTTCTGGGCGCTTAACCGTCGTGAGGTGCTCAAGTTCAACTTGCAGCGCCTGATAGCCCTGCGATGTGAGCAATATTCCGCCCTGCGGCTCGGTCATGATCTCAGCTTCGTTCATTCTCTTTCCGATGGTCTCAATGGAGATTGAGAGGGCATTATAGCCTTAAACTCCCTAGCAACCTACGATAAGTAGCCGACAATTGTTCGGTCTTTCTTCATTTCGGCTGTTCTTTTTTGCAATTCCTCCCTTTGACGGTCGTAAGTACACGAGGTTCCAGGAGACGAACGCGATAACCAATCGACGCGTCTAGCTGAACCTTGTGGCGCTCCTGACACGTCATTGAAGTGATCGGCGAAGTCAGGCCGATATTGTGTACATTAAAATCGATGCGCCCTCTGCCGATGCTCCTGCTTCTCGGAATAATGCGGGTAGCCGTGGCGCAGACGGGTTCAACTCACCCTCAGCGCCAAAGCCTTTTCACCTCGTTGGTGCCAGACGCGACAATCACCATTACGAAGCACCCTATGGGCGCCGACATGATTGAAATGTCCTTTACTGCAAAGGGATATCCGGCGAAACTTGCAAAAGAACAGATTCAAAGACTGGGCGCTAGCCTTAAGTGCGATCCTCGCGGAGTGCAGGTAGGTGATTACGTCGTCGAAGGCGGAAACCCCGCGATGCATTTTACGAAGGCTATGTTCGCAGTCGACGGAGTTATCGACCGACAGCAAGGCACTTTGCGGTTGAACCCATTTGCACAAGCGTTTGCAGGGGCGCCCAATCCGTGGACCATCCGCTCGTTGGAACTTGTTTTTCAAAACGAAGTACCCACGCGAAACATGATCATGCATTTGAATGGCAAAGCCGCCAGGGTCGAAGCCCGATACGAAGACAACAGCACGTCCAAGTTTTCCGGCATCGAATACAGGATCCTCCTCCTGTCTCAGGATCCAAACCAAAAGTTTATTCCCGAGCCGTGGGATAAGCCATTAGCCCCAGTCACGACCCCTCCCCGACCGCCCGGAACCGACTGGACGATCATTGCTGTTTTCATCATCGCTACCGGGGCAGTAGGTGCATTGGTATACTCGCTGCTGCTTAGGGGTCGCCCTGCTGCCCGAATTTGACACCGAATAGATAACCATCAGGAGATCAATTTTTACTTATGCACACACTCGAATCTTTGACGTTGCAAGGGCTGATCGAAGCGGCTGCCGCAATCGATGCGTCCGACCTTATGATTAAGGCGAACAGCATCCCGATGACGAAGAAGTACGATGTCGTGCATCCACTGGGAGACGACTATCCGGTAATCGACGCCGCTACGGTATCGCGAATGCTGTTGACGTTGATGACCGACCGACAACGCCGCATCTTCGATGAGACATTGGAGATGGACATGGGCTTTACTGTTCCCGGCATCTGCCGTGTGCGTTGCAACGTGTATTGGCAAATGGGCGCCATGGCTTGCGTCTGCCGCGTCGTGCCGTTGAGAATCAAGTCGCTCGAGGAGTTGGGTCTGCCAACGGTATTAAGCGGCCTCACCTCGCTGCAAACGGGCCTCGTGCTTGTAACCGGCCCAACAGGATCCGGCAAGACGACGACACTTGCCGCGATGCTCGACATCATCAATACGAATCGCGAGTGCAACATGATCACGATCGAAGACCCGTTGGAATTCGTCCATGGGCCAAAGAAGGCTTATGTTACGCAGCGTGAGATCGGCATTGACACCCTCGACTTCCAGCCCGCGCTTCGTGCTTCGCTTCGACAGGCGCCGGACGTCATCCTCATCGGTGAAATGCGTGATACCACGACCATGGGCATTGCCCTCCAGGCTGGTGAAACCGGCCACTTGGTCTTCTCAACCGTTCACACTTCGAGTGCCTACGAGACGATGGACCGTGTCGTCAATATGTTCCCGCCTCATGAAAAGACCCACATCTGCCAACGTCTGAGCAACTCACTTCGCGCCATCATAGCTCAGAAGCTGATCGCTCGAGATGACGGTCAGGGTCGTGTTGCCGCGATTGAGGTCCTCATCTGTACTCCGACGATCAGCAAAGCGATCGAGGATGGCCACTTCAGCGATCTGTATCACCTGATGAACGAAGGTTCGTTCTGGGGAATGCAAACGATGAACCAGAGCTTGGTCCGATTCGTCAAGGCCGGAATCATTACCGAAGATACGGCGATGAGGAACGCCGGCGTCGCTTCAGAATTGAAGCAAATGCTGCGCAGGTAGATCTTGTGGCTTATTCATCTTGTGTCAGTTGTACCGGAAGGAGTAGGGTATGGGTAGCCGTCACATCCAAGTCAACGTAGCCGGGAACTAGAATGGCAATAACGATCGATTCTTTGCTAAAAGCGCTCGTAGAGAAGGACGCCAGCGACCTTCACTTAAAGGCAGGCCAGCCGCCAATCATGAGGGTTCGCGGTGACCTCCTCCGGGTGCCTGAACTGGCAATATCGGTCGAAAGGCATACCGAAATGCTCCTCGGTTTGTTGAACGAAGAGCGGCGTGCCAGGCTCGACGAATTCAAAGAAGTTGATCTCAGTTACAACCTGCCGGGTGTATCCCGATTCCGCGTAAATATGTTCTGGCAACGCGGCCATATCGGCGCAGTTTTCCGTGTCATACCCTTCCGGATTAAGACGATCGACCAGCTCGGAATGCCTGCTGTGTGCAAGCGAATCGCGATGATGCCCCGCGGCTTGATTCTTGTAACTGGGCCAACAGGTTCGGGCAAGTCGACCTCGCTCGCTGCGATGATCGACCACATCAATACTAACAAGCGTGCGCATGTAATGACGATCGAGGACCCAATCGAGTATGTGCACCAAGACAAGATTTCGATTATTAACCAACGAGAACAAGCCACCGACACCCACTCGTTCTCAGATGCCCTTCGCCATGTGATGCGCCAGAACCCGGACATCATCCTTGTCGGCGAAATGCGGGATCTTGAGACCATCCAGCTGGCGATTACAGCCGCTGAAACCGGGCACTTGGTCCTTTCAACGCTCCACACCGTCGACGCAGCCCAGACGATCGACCGAATCGTAGATGTGTTCTCACCGGAACAACACGCTCAGATTCGAACTCAATTATCTGTTACGATGCAATCCGTCATATCCCAAACGCTGATTCCCACCCAGGACGGAAAGGGAAGGGTTGCCGCCTTCGAGGTCATGGTAGTCACGCCTTCCATTCGAACGCTTATTCGCGACGGCAAAACCCACCAGCTTTACCTTGACATCCAAACCGGTGGGGATTTGGGAATGCAAACTCTCGATGGAAGTCTATTGAAGTTAGTGAAGGAAGGAAGGATCGATTACGAACACGCCCTCGCGAAGTGCTCGAATCCGCAGGATTTCCACCGCAGAGCGGTGAATGCCGGACTAGTGGAGGTGACGCCAAGTGGAGTCCGTTGATATCTATCTCAGAAAGTGCGTCGAAATCGACGGTTCTGACCTTCACTTCAAGGTAGATACCGGCAAGGCATACATTCGAGTTCATGGCGATCTGCACGAAGTCGAGTGGCCGGAATTCACCCACGAGGAATTCAAAAAGGCGCTTTTTCAGATTTTGTCAAGCCACCAAGTCGAAAAGTTCCATCGGGATCTAGAACTCGATTTTGCATACGAGATTCCTGGGATATCTCGATTCAGAGGCAACGTGTATCAGCAGCGCGGCAATGTTCAGGCCGCGTTCCGCGTGATTCCGTATGAGATCCAGTCGATGGACGATCTCCATCTGCCTGCAGCCTGTTACGACTTTATTAATCGGCCTCGTGGGCTTGTCCTCGTAACCGGCCCCGCCGGCTCAGGAAAGACCACGAGCCTTGCCGCTATGATCGACCAGATCAACCGGACTCAGCCGCTTCACATTATGACGGTCGAGGATCCCGTCGAATACGTTCACGACGATCATTACGCCCTCATCAATCAGCGCGAACTAGACGTGGATACGCTTTCGTTTGCCAACGCGCTCAAGTACGTGCTTCGTCAGGACCCAGATGTCATCCTTGTCGGTGAAATGCGCGACTTGGACACGATCCACCTTGCGATTACCGCCGCTGAAACCGGCCACCTGGTGTTTGGCACGCTCCACACGGTTGACGCGATCCAAACCGTCGATCGAATCATCGACGTCTTCCCAACTCACCAGCAGCAACAGATCCGGATGCAGCTTTCCGTTAACCTCGTTGGCGTTGTGTCTCAGACGCTCGTAAAACGCAAGGACGGCCGTGGACGGGTGGCTGCGTTCGAGGTTATGGTGGCCTCTAGCGCCGTCAGAAACCTCATCCGTGAGAACAAGAGCTATCAGATCGGTTCGCTCATTCAAACCGGCTCCAGGCAGAAGATGAACACCCTCGATCAAGCGCTGGCGAGCCTCGTCGATCGCAGCTTGGTTGCAAAGGAAGACGCGAGGCACCGCGCCAAGGACCCGCAAGAATTCGACCGCCTTTTGTCCCTGGACGATTCGCACCGGCCTCAAGTTGCAAGCAAGCCAAAGGCAGTCGCTCCCCCTGTCCCTGCCCCGGTCGTCCAACCCCAGCGTCCCGCCGCCCAGGCCAACGACGGAGCTTCCACACCTGCCCCTGTTCCCCCCGTCACCGGAGTGAGAGGACAGCCCAATAGGCCGTCGTATAGACGGGATTAGAACTTCAAGGTATTGCGGATCGGACTGGATTTCCTTCCCCAATACCATAACACCGTAATACCAGCGTAGCGGAACACCGTTTCATTTAACCCTCGGCCAAAAACGACCTAACCATCTCCCCCTGCACCACCCCGTCCAGAAGAAAGGCGTCATGCCCATACGGTAGATCGATGACCTCGTGCCGTGATTTGCATCCTGCGGCCAGGGCCATTTGGTGAGCCGCTTCGCTCTGGTAGCAGGGGTACAGCCAGTCGGAGGTGAAACTGGTGAAGAGGTACTCGGCTGAAGCGCCCTTGAGCGATTGACAATCGAAGTAATCGATCGCCCTCGTTATGTAGAGCAGACAGTTGGCATCGAACCTCTTCGTGAACTTGGATCCCTGGTATTTGAGGTAGCTCTCGACCTGAAATTCAGTTCCAAAGGTGTAATCAAACTCAATCTTATCCTGCAGGCGGCGTCCGAACTTCGACGTAAAGGCCGCATCGCTCAGAAACGACAAATGACCCAGCATGCGTGCGACGCACAGCCCCCCGTCCGGCTGCTCTCCTTTGAGGTACTCGCCATTCATCCACCTCGGATCCTGGATGACGGCTTGGCGGGCAGTTTCGTTGAAGCCAATCTGCATCGCTGAATGCGCCGCGCAACTGGCGGTGATGAACGCTTTTTTGACTCGCCCCGGAAACCGGCGCGTCCACTCGAGCGCCTGCATACCCCCCATGCTTCCTCCTGCAACTGCGAGCAGGGTCTCGATTCCAAGGCCGTCGAGTAGGCGGGCCTGAATCTCCACCATATCGCCCACCGTGATCATCGGAAATCGAATCCCGTACGGTTTCCCTTCGGGAGCGATGGATGCGGGCCCTGTGCTGCCTTGGCAGCCGCCCAATACATTTACACCGATTACGAAGTGGGTGTCGGTATCAATTGGCCTTCCCGGCCCGATAAGTCGTTCCCACCATCCTATCGCATGGGCGTCTCCTGTCAGCGCGTGGCATGCCAGCACCGCGTTGCTCTTATCCGCATTTAACTCACCCCAGGTCTCGTAGGCCACCGTGACCTGAGGAAGCCATCCTCCCACCTCACACCGATACTCCCCGGTAATCAAATACTGCCGCTCATCCGCAACCGGCGCCGTCCGCTCGTTCTCCTCGAACAAAGCCTGATCAATTTGCACGTTAAGCCCCTCTCCTTTTTGATGGTTCGTGCAGAAGGGAGAGGGGGAAGGGGGTGAGGGTTCCGGGACTGGCTCCCTGGGTCCGCGAATCCCTAAGCAAACAATGCCTCTGCCGCCAGTACTGCCCGAGATTCCCCATCCACGCTGCAAAGCAATTGACCCTCGGACCCAATTCCCAAGGCGACTGCTTCTTCGCCGGAGGGCAGCTTATATCGTTTGCCTGGCGTGAAATCGAAGATGCTCCAAATGGGCGCCAAATCGGACCAGTTTGCCGGTTCGGGAAGGGTAGCGAGGCGCTCCACAATTCTGTGGGCGATCAGTTGAGGATCGTAGTTTCCTCCCCGCGCCATCGAAAGGCTCGTTGCAATCGGTGCGATCTCAGATGGAAATCCCTGCTGGTTGAGGTTGATTCCGATCCCAACAACCGGAACCAATCGGCCCTGAGCGTCGGGCAATAGTTCGGTTAGAATACCACCAACCTTTAGGGGGCCGAACACTAAGTCGTTAGGCCACCGAAGTTGGCAGTGGAGCACGCCTGCTGCCGCGAGCGCTACCGCCATACCAACCAGATATGGCTTGGGATGATCGGAATACGCCCGGAAAATGAGCGAGAAGGTCAGAGAATCGCCCTGTTGGCTTATCCATGTGCGACCCATCCGCCCCTTGCCGGCCGACTGCTGATGCGCGTAAACGACGCCGATATGGGATCCATCAAGCAAACACTTCGCCGCCACAGCCTGGGTTGTGGCGACCGTATCGATCTCGGTCCATATTTCGCCGTTTGTCGTTGGTGATCTCATCCCAACTCCATATGAAAACTCATCGCCGGTACCGAATGCGTTAGGGCCCCTATCGAAATCAAGTCGACTCCGGTTTGAGCGACACCGCGAACGGTGTCCAGGTTAATGCCACCACTCGCCTCGAACAGGCATTTCCCCTTATGCTTCTTCACTGCTTCGCGCATCATAAACGGATCCATGTTGTCTAGTAAGACGATGTCGGCGCCGGCTTTAACTGCCTCATCGACTTGCTCAAGCGTCTCGCACTCGACTTCGATCTTTGTCATGTGCGATAGGTAGCCCCTAAGTGTCTCCACCGCACGGGTTACTGAGCCTGCTGCCGCTATATGGTTATCTTTCAACATTGCACCGTCATACAGCCCCATTCGATGATTGTGGCCCCCGCCGCACCGAACCGCATATTTCTGTAGCGCTCTGAGAAGCGGTAGAGTCTTGCGCGTATCGACGATCTTTGCGTTCGTGCCCTCGACCCTCCGAACGTATTGGTCGGTGAGCGAAGCGATGCCACCCATGTGCATCAGAAAATTCAATGCCGTTCGCTCCGCCATCAGCGCCCGTCTACCCGGCAAAAACCCAGACAAAACCCGCTCGCCACGTGAGACGAAGTCACCGTCGGATCTGTGAACCTCGACAAACGCATTCTCTGGATCGTTGCCGTAAGGCGCCAATAGATATTCTGCGATTGCAAGTCCCGAGAGGACTCCATCCGATTGCGCCTCGATGTGCCATCTCACCAAAAGGTCGTCAGGCACCGCCCCACCCGTCACGTCGCCGCTCCCTACATCCTCCATGATTGCGTCATCGACGATCAACCACCAGTTCTGGGGCTCAGGTTGCAGCCAAATACTCACAGGTGACTGGTTTACCACACAAGGAACGGCGTTCGGCGTTCGGCGCTCGGCGTTAGGGACGAAGCTCTCCTTGCCTTTTTGTTGGTTTGTGCAAAAGGGAGAGGGTTTTGGGGGTGAGGGAGCCGGTCCCAACGCCGAACGCCGAGCGCCGAACGCCGTATTTTCGCTCCCAAGCGAAAATCCACTGCATCCCCCGATGCCGTTTCACAGTCGTTTAATCGTGGAGTTGGTTCGATATAAACCCGGTGAGGCGATTAGGTGGTTGGAGACGGGGGCGGAGAATATCCGGCGGGGAGCCCAGAACCGTGGGATGAACCTCCTCAAGCAGTCCGGCGGCGATTCGAAGACATTCAGTGAAAATCTGAAGACCGCGGCAGGAGCCATTTTCGACTTCGGCAAGGGCACTTATGCCGACATGATGCACCGCCACGCCGAAGATAGTGAGTACGTCCTGCAAGACGAGCAATTCGATGTCGTAAGCGGCGGAAACCTCAAGACGATCCCCTACAACCGGGTTGTTGCCATCCACATTCGCGGCGACCGGGCAACCTTAACCCTCGATAAGGGCGTTGTAATCATCAAACCTTTCGCCTACATCGTAGCCGGCCGAATCAAAGTCCCCGTAGGCTGGGTTCGCAACGGCATAGAAGTCCCCTTCGAACTCCTCCTGGTAGAGCTAGGCGCCCGCTGCGGACTAGAAGTGCAGGAAGAGTCGTAGGGTAAAAGGCGGACAACGCGGACGAGGCGTACGAGGAGCCCCTCGCCTTTTTCGATGGTTCGTGCGAAAAGGGAGAGGGGGAAGGGGGTGAGGGTTCCGGTGCCGCTGGATTACCTTCCAGTTTTGTCGAATCCGCCCGTTTCCGGAACCCTCATCCCCCTGCCCCTTCTCCCTTTTCGCACGAACCATCGAAAAAGGAGAAGGGCTCTTAATGCCACTGACCCTGCTCCCTTATCTCCCCCCCAACCCGCTGAGATTAATCCCCCTCAAGAAGTATTTCTGCGCAAAGAAGAAAAGGATAACCGTCGGCAGAATATGCACGACCGACGCCGCCATAACTTGCTCGAAGTTAGTGCCGAAGCTGTCTTGGAACATGCGCAAACCGATGCTGACGGTGTACTTTTCGGGCGTGTTGAGATAAATCAGCGGCCCCTCGAAGTTGTCCCACTGCCCAAGGTAAGAAAACAATGCGACGGTTGCCAAAACGGGTCCCGATAAGGGCATCAAGACTCTCCACCAGATTTTGATGTAACTGGCGCCGTCGATCATCGCCGCCTCGTCGAGTTCCTTCGGGATGCTGAGAAAGAACTGCCGCAGCAGAAAGATGTTGAAGGCGCCGCCTCCGAAGAACGATGGCACGATCAACGGATAGTAGGTGTCGATCGCGTGTAGTTGCCGCCAAATCATGAAGATGGGAATTTGGGTTACCTGGCCAGGAAGCATCATCGTCGCCAGCATTGTGTAGAACAGAAAATTGCGCGCCTTGAACTGGAACCGAGAGAACCCGTAGGCGACAAGTGAGCCGGTGAAAACGCTGGCGACGGTTGTCGTTACCGTGATCATTACCGTGTTCAGCATGAAGCGGGCAAATGGAAGCGCAGTCCAAGCTTTGTGAAAATTGTCGAACACAAAGTGCCGGGGAATAACCCGACCTGGGTCCGATGCAAATTCCTCACCAGATTTCAATGCGGTTGCAAGCGTCCAGATAAACGGAATAGTGAAAAGGACGGCGCCGGAAATGAGCAACGCGTACACCAGCGTTTTTGTCGCGGGATGCCCGTCGCGATACGTCCGCTTCACTTATCACCACCTTCGTAGTACACCCAACGCTTGGATGCCCTGAACTGGATGTAAGTCAAGGCGAGAAGAATCGTGAACAGAATCCAGGCCATGGCCGAGGCCTTACCCAGCTTCAAATACTCAAATGCGTTCTGGAATAAGTAGAGAGCATAAAACAGGCTCGCGTGATTCGGCCCACCGCCGGTCATGACAAACGCCGAGGTGAAGACCTGAAATGAGCCGATGATCCCGAGCACGACGTTGAAGAACATCACCGGCGAAAGCATCGGCAATGTCACTTGTCTAAAGCACCTCCAGCTCCCTGCCCCATCAAGCCGCGCCGCCTCGTAGTAGCTATCCGGTAGTCCTTGCAAGCCGGCGAGAAAGATCACCATCCGGGCTCCGCCAACTCCCCACAGCGACATCATCGCGAACGCCCAAGGCGTTGCCCTTTCATCTTGCAGCCACTGCGGACCCGGAATGCCAAACAGCGAGAGAGTTGTGTTCAGAATGCCGTTATCTGAGTTGAAGACCCATTGCCAAACCAAAGCGGCAGCGACAGATGGAACAAGTGAAGGCAGGTAGAAGCAGGTCCGGAAAAGCTTGATTCCCTTGACGTTTTGGTTTAGTAAAAGCGCAATGATCAGCGATCCTGTGATGCCCAGCGGGACTGTGACTACAGCGTAAAAAAGCGTGTTCTTGAGCGCTTTCCAAAAGAGGGGGTCCTCTTGAAACAGCCGCCGATAATTTTCGAGGCCAACAAATTGGATCGAGGCCAAATCGTATTTGTGAAACGAAAGGTATAGCGAGGTAATCATCGGCCCAGCGGTAAAGCATAGGAAACCGATCAACCAAGGACTAATAAAGAGGAACCCCCAGAAGCCCGGCCGATGAGTCAGCTTGGGCAACTAGAATCCCGCCTCTTCCGAGAGAATCTTGTCGACCTTAACCTTTGCCCGCTTGAGGACGGTCGCCGCGTCTCGCTCCCGCCCGGCCATCAGATTGTCGATTTCAGAGCCGAATGCTGTCATCCACTCGGCCCAGCGGTTATTGATCGGCAATGCGCGGCTGTTGGCTACCGACTGCACGAAGGCCCAGTTGTTGTAAGGCGGTTGCTTGGTCTTGAGATACTCGGGCGAGTATGCCATCGCCTTACGCGTCGGAAAGCACCGGCGAAGCTTCACATAAAGCTCATTCTCAGTCGATTCGCTTGTGATGAAGCGCTCAAATCGCCAGGCTTCCTTTGGGTGAGCCGTTTCATTGTAGATTACAAGTTGATTTCCTTTACACAGCGTCGTGTTTCCGAACGGTCCGCTCGGAACCGGGCAAACATCCCATTGGAACTTGTGAATCATCTTTCGATAGCGAGGAGTCATCCCCATGAAATCGAACACCATTCCAAGCTTTCCGCTTTCGAAGCTAAATAGTGAGTTGGCTCCTTGCGATTGCGTTGGGCTGCAATGGTCTTTCCATCGAAAGTCGGCGATCATCTGGAATGCCTTCACCGCCCCCGGCTGGTCGAACACCGCATGCTTGAGGTCTTTGTCCAGCATGTCGCCGCCATAGCCCCAAATCGCGCAGGCCAGCACGGGAAAGGTTGACGCGCCGGTAGGGGCGCCGAAACCGAATTGCTTCGGTCTTCCGTCGGAATCCTTCCTGGTCATCTTGATCGCGCATTCGCGAAACTTATCCCAGGTCCAGGTGCCTTTCTTTGCCATGTCGGCAGGATCTTCCAAGCCGGCCTCTTGGAACATCGTCTTGTTGTAATAGATCAGATCTCCGCCAAAGAGTACATTCAAGGCGTATAGGCGCCGGTTATAAAGGCATTCTTCGATCGCCTGCGGAAAGAAGTCGCTGCGATGAAATGTCGGGTCCTTGGCCGCCATGTCCGTTAAGTCGTAGAAGTATCCCTTGGCAACCAAATCGGGGAAGTTGTAATGATCGACCCTCATCACGTCCGGCGCCGAGTGCGACGCCAGCATCAACATCAACTTCAAGAAGTATTCGGTAACCGGAACCTTGAGAAACGAAACATGGATGTCGGGATTCTTCGCGTTGAACTCATCGCACAACCGCTGCTCAAGGTCCATCTGCTCCGGATTCCCCCAAGCCATGTACCGAAGCTTGACCTTCCCCGCATAAGGATCTGGCCCGCAGCCAACCACGGAGCAAAGCAACCCAAAAAGAACCAATCGAGACAGACGTCGCATGGTGACCCAACTATCATGAATGAAAATTAGCCCTGGAGGGGCGAGCAGAGGATAGCCGGGCCTACATCCCCAACAAGGGAAGCAACTCCGACAGTTCGCCGATGACGGCGTCCGGGTCCGGCGCTTCGGTCGGCTTTTGCTCGGGGTCGGAGATTTTGTCTCCCGAGCTGGGGGGGACGTCGGAATCGCGGCGCACCCAGACGGCGTGCCAGCCGTATTCGAGGGCGGGCTGCACGTCGTGGTGATAGCTGTTCCCGACCATGAGCACCTCGTGCGGCTCGCAGTCGACGGCGAAGGCCGCACGGTCGAAAACAGCTCGCGAAGGTTTACCTTCGCCCATTTCGCCTTCGATGTAGATGTTCCGGAAGTAGGGCTCGATTCCTAGCGTCGTGATCTCTTGGCGCTGCACGTCGGCAGGGCCGTTCGTGATCAGTCCCAGGGGAAATTGCTCCTTGAGAACATCCAAAACGGCGAGAGCATCAGGGAACAGCTTCAGTGCGCGGTCGCGCTCCTCCATGTAGGTTTGGCTCAAGCGGGCAGACAACTCGGAATCGATGATGCCGATGCGTTCCATTGTTCGCCGCATCTGTTCGGTCCGGCTTGGCTCGGCGTTTTTCAGGTATCCCGCGTACCAATCGGTGTTCTTAAGCCCCGGCGCGTATTCGCGAAAAGCTGCCGCCCAATGGCGAATCATTTCGTCCGGCGAATACCCCTTTAGCTCGTGGGTAAGGAAGGCTTGACGCAACCCTGCCTTCGAGGCATCCCAATAGCCGCAAAGTGTGTCATCGAGGTCGAAGTAGATCGCACGGACGCTGCTTACCAAATTCCCATCGCCTCGCGAACTTCTTGCATAGTCTGCTGGGCAACCGTCCGTGCCTCGGTAGCTCCACGAGTCAGAATGTCCTCAATCGTGTCGTTGTCCAGTTCTGCCCGCTTCTCACGGAAGGGCCTCAAGAACTCGTTCACTGCCTCAATACATTCCTTCTTGTTCTGGCTGCAACCGCGAAGGCCCTGCCGGTCCTCATCCCACTGCTGCTCCCAGTTGGCAGAATAGATTCTCAGGTATTGGCAAACAGCACACCCCTCCGGGATGCCGGGATCGGACAACTTGATCTTGGTGGGCGTTGTGAACGCACTCTTAATCTTCTTGGCCGTTTCATCGGGCGACTCGTTAATGTAGATGCAGTTGTCGTAAGACTTGGACATCTTTCGCATATCCGTTCCCGGAAGGACTGCCTCGTCTCCGATGATGTTCACGAATTCCGGGAAAACGTCGCCATACAAGTGGTTGAACCGGCGGCCAATTTCGCGCGAAATCTCAAGGTGTGGCGCCTGATCCTTTCCGACCGGGACTCCGTATGGTTTGTACATCAAGATGTCCGCGCTCTGAAGCACGGGATACCCAAGCAGGCCATATGGCGATCGCTCGGCGCCGCCGATATCCTGCTGCTTCTCCTTGAAAGTCGGTACCCGCTCCAACCATCCAAGGGGCGTAGCCATGGAAAGCAGCAAATGAAGCTCCGCGTGCTCCTTGACGTGCGACTGAATGAAAACCGGCGAGATCGATGGGTCGATTCCTCCCGCAATAAAATCCTTTGCCACTTCACGCGAGTTCTTGGCGATCTCCTTCGGGTCGGCGAACATGGTCGTAAGCGCATGCCAATCCGCGACCATCGCGAAGACCGTATATTCGCTCTGGAGCTTGACCCAGTTTCGAAGGGCCCCCTCATAGTTGCCGATATGCAACCTGGGGTTGGTCGAACGCATGCCGCTAAGGATTCGTTTTGATGGTTTCATCCAAAATGTATTCCGATAATCGCGGCACAGTCATTGAGCGATGAGCCGACAAAGATATTGAACAGATAGCTGATCGGCCCCGAGACCAACGAAATATGAAGAGCCTGTAAAGCGAATACGGCTAGGAAGAGCCCGCCCATCCCAATCTGACGATTAAACTTGAACCAGTAGTATCGCTGCTTTTCCGGCATCAACAGGCCGACCAACCAATGCCCGTCTAATGGTCCAAATGGGATTAAGTTAAAGCAAGCAAGGCCCAGATTTGTCGCGACTCCACCGATCAGGAGCCAACCGACGAACAAAGTTGCCTCCCTTGACCCTAATTGCGGAAGGAGGTTCGCTTTGAGGGCAAGCCTTAACATCAGGGCGTAGATCGTCGCTTGCGCCAAATTTGAGATGGGTCCCGCCGCGACGGACACAAACCAATCGACCCTGGGGTTCTTCATCTTGGAAGGATTTACCGGCGATGGTTTGCCCCAACCGATTCCAAAGCCTACCAAGGTGGTGATGATCATCATCATGACCCCCGTGATCTCGAAATGCTTCGTCAAGTCGAGCGTGACCCGGCCATAATACGCCGGCGTCGGGTCGCCCGCCATGTCGGCGAATTTGCAGTGTGCATATTCGTGAAGGCCAATCCCCAAAAAGAGGATGATGACCGTGGCGAGCATCATGGGTACAGGCGGCATATTCAATTTTTTATCTCAGGTCGCTCGGCAGTATTTCTCGGGCGATCATCTCTTCCCAAGCGTCACGCCGCTGAATAAGCGTGTGTGAGCCATCCTCTCGGATCAAGGCCGTGGCTGGTCGTGGATACCGGTTGTAGTTGCTCGCCATTGAGGAGTTGTAAGCGCCGGTAGAAAGAACCTGGATCAGGTCGCCGACTTTGAGATCTGCCGGCAAGGGAACCTCTTCGAAAAGCTTGTCCGTTTCGCAATGCTTTCCCGAAACCGTCATGTTCTTCGTCGTTTCGTTGTTGGACGATGTCGGTGAGACTCGCTCAACTGTGTACTTCGATCCATACATAACAGGTCTGGGGTTATCGCTTAGCCCACCGTCGACGGCTACATACGTGCGATGTCCGAGCGCCTTCGATGGAACTGTCTTGATCACACCGACCCGATAAAGAGTTACCCCGCTCTCCCCGACCAGCGAGCGTCCAGGTTCCTGACCTAGTACCGGATTGATTCCTGAGCCTTCCAACGTCGACATAATCGCTTGAACAACCAATCGGCAGTACTCAGCCATTCCCATTGGCTGGTCGCCCGACGTGTATACAACGCCCAGCCCGCCGCCTACGTTGAGGTAGCTGGCCGAATAACCAAGTTTCTCTTTCATGTCGAGAGCCAATTTTGCAATCAACTCTCCGCCTGATCGCTGCGCTTCCGGATCCAAAAGTTGAGATCCGACGTGGCAGTGAAATCCGTAGAGGCTTAGGCCGAAATCCAAACACTTCTTGGTCGCCTTTTCCGCTGAACCATCCGCGATGTTGAAACCGAACTTTGTGTCGGCCTGACCGGTAGATATTTTCGCGTGGGTAACCGGATCGACTCCAGGCGCCAAGCGAAGTACGATTTTGGTGCCTTCGCGCTGTTCCGGGGTGAGAATGCTGTTTAGCAGGTCCAGTTCGTCGAAATTGTCGGCGACAATGTGGCCAATGCCATTCGCGAGGGCGAATTCAATCTCCTCGACCTGCTTGTTGTTTCCATGAAGGTGACACTTGCTGCCTGGCACGCCGGCGGCAAGGGCAACGCGAAGTTCGCCTTCACTTGCGACGTCTATGCTGCAGCCTTCTTGGTAGGCGATCTTGACCAGTGCCATCGTCGAATTTGCTTTGCTGGCGAAGCTGATTTCAGACCGAGGGTAGGCGGATTTGAACGCGGTTAAATAGGTGCGGATTCGATCGCGGAAATGCGCTTCGTCAACCACGTAGAGTGGCGTTCCGTACGTCTTTGCCAGGTCGAGAGCAACGGTCTCGTCGAGCCGAAATCGACTGTCCAGGATCGGGGCGGAGATCATTCTTAGAAGTATGGCATTCCGGACGCTAAACTACTGCTGATGAAGCGCGTCGTCGTACTCGGTTCCACGGGAAGTATCGGCGGCCAAACCCTGGACGCTATTTCGCAACATCCCGATGACCTCTGTGTTGTCGGGTTGGCCGCGAACTCCAACTCAAAGCTGCTTCGCGAACAGGCGTCGCGCTTTGGCGTCAGGCGCCTGGCCCTCATGCAGGAGTCCGGCGGAAGTGGCATTCCATATGGAATGGACGCCCTTATCGACCTTGCCATTTTCGAAGAGGCGGACATCGTCGTAATCAGCGTAGCCGGCGTAATCGGGCTGCTGCCAACGATTGCTGCTATCGAAGCTGGCAAGAACATCGCCCTTGCCAGCAAGGAGGTTCTCGTCGCCGCCGGCGAATTGGTGATGCCGCTTGTCCAAAAGCACGGAATCACACTGACGCCCATCGACAGCGAACACAGCGCAATCTTCCAGTGCCTTCAGGGCTATACCACCGATCAAGTCACTGAATTGATTATCACCGCCAGTGGTGGCCCATTCCGAGGCAAGAAACGGGAAGAACTGCAGCAGGTAACCGTCGAACAAGCCCTTAATCACCCGACCTGGCGCATGGGAGGCAAGATTACAATCGACTCGGCGACCCTGATGAACAAGGGCCTTGAGGCAGTTGAAGCGCGATGGCTATTCGGCATCGATATCGATCGCGTGAAGGTCGTCGTTCACCCACAAAGTGTGATCCACTCCATGGTCAAGTTCAAAGATGGGAGCGTGCTCGGACAGCTCGGTTGGCCGAATATGCGCCTCCCGATTGCATACGCTTTGCTCTATCCCGACCGAAAGCCTAACACCCTACAGCCTTGGAATCCGGTCGATACGCCGAACCTCACCTTTGAGGAAGTCGACGAAGACACTTTTCCGTCTTTGAATCTCGCGAAGGAAAGCGTCAGAATCGGTGGAACGATGCCTTGCGCGATGAATGCTGCGAACGAATTTGCCGCCAACGCGTTCTTAAATGGAAAGCTGCGGTTCTTAGAAATTTCTGAAGTGGTAAGACGAACGATGCAGGAACACATTACCAAGCCCGCGACGTTGGATAATGTATTGGCTGCCGACGTAAATGCAAGAGCCTTTGCCCGTAACTTGATCGTCACCTCCTAAACGCCATGGGCGACCTATTTCACCGTTCCGCTTACCTAGCCGAAGTTATCTTGGTGCTTGGCGCCATGTTTACGTTGCTTGTGGCCGCCCACGAGCTGGGGCACTACCTCTTCGCCCGCCTCTTCAACATGGGCGTAGAGGAGTTCGCAATCGGTTTCGGTAAGAGGCCGATCTACGAGTGGATGCGCCGGACGTATGTAGTACCCCTCCGGCCCGGAGAAGTAAGCGAGATCAGCCATCCGCAGCCGGCTAAGTTCGACCTCGAGTCTGGCGGGCAGAGACCGGCGGAAGATGTCGTCGAATTCGAAACTCCGGACGGAAAGTTCTTGCGAGAAACCACCCGGTTCACTATTCGTGCTTGGCCATTGGGTGGGTTTGTCCGAATCAAAGGCATGATGCCGGAAGAGGACGGCAGCGAAGTCAAGATCGCAGGAGGATTCTACAGTAAGCCACCATGGCAGCGCTGGCTCGTCCTCTTCGCTGGACCGTTGTTCAGCGTTGTTGCCGGGATCTTGATCCTGGTTCCCATCTTCATGGTGGAGCCCAATAAGCCGAGCAAGCAACCGGTGTTCGGAATGCTTTTGCCGACCGGCGCAGCGAAGAAAGCAGGTCTTCAAGAAGGGGACCGAATCGTCTCGGTGGATGGAACGCCGATAACCAACTTCTACCAGGTCGTCGAATTGGTCCGGTTCAACCAGGGAAAAACGGTTGATCTCGTAGTAAACAGACTTGGCAAGACGCTGGACTTCAAAGTTACGCCTGTAAAGGACAATGAGAAGAGCCCGGTCCTCACTGAGGATTTTGAGCCGTCGGGCATAAGAGAATTTCAATGGAGGCTTGGCGCGGGTTCGCCGCTTCGAACTGCCGGATTCGGCGAAGCCATAAGCATGGCGTGCTCTTTCCCAGTCGACGCAGTAAGCGGTCTGATGGGCATTGTAGCGCAGCCGTCGACTTTTAAGGATCAAGTAGGTGGACCGGTTTCGATCGCGGGGGTGACTTACCAGACCGTAAAAGATGGTCCTTCCCAAATATTCAAACTTGCTGCGTTGCTAAGCATATCGATCGGCATCCTCAACCTATTGCCGGTAGCTCCCCTCGACGGAGGACAAATGGTTTTCGCCTTGGTTGAGATGTTTAAACGCCGCCGACTCAGCATTCAATTCCAGAGCATGGTGACAATGTTCGGAATGGCCTTCATGCTCGTCCTGATTGTCTGCGTCTGTTTTGTGGACGTCTCAAAGCTGATCGACAAAGGGAAGGCGCCGAAAGAGGCGCCGCCGGCCAAAGCGACGAAGTAGCGAGACGATCGGGAGGGATCGGCGCCGAGCGCCGAGCGCCGCTCCGGCAGGGTAAATTCCCCCCGATGAAAGTCGGAGTCGTCGGAACAGGCGGGATGGGGAATGTCCACGCTCGCCAGTACAAGAAAATGCCGGGAGTTGAGCTCGGTTACTACGAACGGAACCAGGGGAGGGGAGAAAGCTTCCGGCAGAGTTGGGACGCTCGGCTGTGTGAGTCGTTCGACAGCCTGCTTGGCTGGGCCGACGTAATTGACATCTGCCTTCCAACTGACGTTCATCCTGAATTCGCCCAGAAAACAATTGCTGCCGGCAAACCTTTATTCCTGGAGAAGCCGATCGCGAGTTCACTTGAGGAAGCTCAATCTATTGTCGACCAGGCCAAAGTCGCGAATGTGCCGCTGATGATCGGGCAAGTTGTGCGCTTTTTCCCTGAGTTTGTTTTAGGTCGGCAAATGGTGCTGAACGGCGCGGTGGGAAAGCCGGCCGCCATACGAACACGGCGCGGCGGGCCTCCGCCCAAAGGAAGTTCTGGTTGGTTCATGGACCACGCACGGTCAGGTGGAGTGCTCCTCGACTTAGCGATTCACGATTTCGACTGGTTGCAATGGACCTTTGGAAAAGTGAGATTCTTGTACAGCCGCTCGCTCAGCGCCCTGACTGGCAAAGGCCCGGACTACGCGCTTACCACTTTAACGTTTGAGTCTGGCGCCGTCGCCCATGTTGAATCCACGTGGATGGATCCGGGAGGATTTCGCACGATGTTCGACATCGCCGGAAGCGAGGGGCTCCTTGAATACGACAGCCGAAAGACTCCGGCCTTGATGACCGTCACCGCTGATTCTAGAAATTTGGAGCCCTCGGTCGCCCCTAACGAGGATCCTTACTACCTCGAACTGAACGCCTTCCTAACCGCTGTCCGCACCAACACCCCCGTCCCCATTACCGGCGACGACGCGATGGCAGGATTGAAGATATCGTTAGCCGCCATCGAGAGTGCGAAGACAGGCAAGGTCGTCATACTGTAGATATGCGTATCGACGGCAGGATGCCGGACCAACTTCGCCCTTTTACTCTGGAACGCGACTTCGCAAAGTTCGCCGAGGGGTCTTGTTTAATCAAAATCGGTGACACCCACATGCTCGTCACCGCGACCGTTGAGGACAGAGTCCCACCATTTATGAAGGGCAAGGGTAGCGGGTGGGTTACCGCCGAATATTCGATGTTGCCACGGTCAGGCCGTCAGCGCAACCAGCGCGATCTGATGAAGCCGAACGGCCGAAGTATGGAAATCCAGCGCCTCATCGGTCGCGCAATGCGCACTGCATTTGACCTCGAATCGATGGGTGAACGGACAATCACCTTGGATTGCGATGCAATTCGAGCCGACGGAGGAACCCGATGCGCGGCGATCACTGCCGCTTATGTGGCCGCATACGACGCCGTCCAGTGGATGATGAAGCAGCGAATGCTAAAGAAGAACGTCCTGTTGGAGCCGATCGCGGCAATTTCTGTCGGCGTTGTGAAAGGCGCGGAGGTTCTCGACCTGAACTACGATGAGGACAGCACCGCAAACACTGACATGAATATCGTCATGACCGCCAGCGGAAAGTTCATCGAAATCCAAGGCACCGCCGAGCGGGATCCATTTGCCGTCGACGTCCTAGGCCGAATGCTTAAACTCGGCCAGAAAGGAATCGGAGAACTGATCGCCGCCCAAAAGGCAGTTTTGGGCATCGAGTGAACCGGCTCGTAATCGCCACCCATAACCGAAAAAAGGCGGGCGAAATGATTACGATCATCGGCGCTCGCTTTCCTGAACTGGAACTTAAGACCCTCGCCGACTACGATGGCGCGCCAGAGCCGGACGAAGTCGGCGATACCTACGCCGAAAACGCAATTATCAAAGCCGAAAGCGCCGCCGCCTTTACCGGCGAATGGTGCGTCGCCGACGACGCGGGATTGGAAATCGATTTTCTCGACGGCGCTCCCGGCCTGTACAGCAAGCGATTCGGCGGGGAAGACATGCCCTTTCCCGAAAAGATCGCAAAGATTCTATCGATGATGGATGGCGTCCCAGTCGAAAAGCGCGGCGCGCGTTTCCGCTGCTTCGTGGCTCTCACCGGCCCCAGCGGCCCGAGCAGGGTTTTCTCCGCGATCTGTGATGGCAGAATTGCCAAATCCGCAAGCGGCGCCGGCGGCTTCGGCTACGACCCCATTTTCTACCTCCCCGAACTAGGTTGCTGCATGGCTGACCTAACCGCTGAACAAAAACACCGAATCAGTCACCGAGGAAAGGTTTTGTCGCAACTGTGCGATGTTTTGGCCGAATAACGCATTACATAAGCGTGTCTGAAACTTCGAATATGCTCGACGACCCCAAAGCAGTTCCAACCTGTCTCAACTGTGGCTGGACCGTTGAGCGGACCTACTGCCCTAACTGCGGTCAGCACATTGCAAGCCACAACAGGAGCCTTTGGC
>Ga0207024_10151_pt1 | contig 20445 bp, 16 predicted proteins | sample Alteio_BWMinCont_44_FD_153470 | JGI IMG/M metagenome (GOLD analysis project Ga0207024, IMG submission 153470) | Enriched cells from forest soil in Barre Woods Harvard Forest LTER site, Petersham, Massachusetts, United States -... | ecosystem: Environmental > Terrestrial > Soil > Temperate forest >...
CACCCACAGGCTTTCGTCAGCGCCATCGGCCAAAACATAGACAATGTAGCGATGATCCGGGGAGAGCGCGGCGGCACCGGCGTTTCCGGAAGTGGTGACCTGGGTAAACTTCACATTCTGCAGGTTGAAGCTGTGGGAGCGGGCGGGCCAAAAGTAAGCGCCTGCAGCGAGAGCAAGAACTGCCGTTCCGGCGATGACCGCGTAGAGGGTCTTCCGGCTCTTTGTCGCAGCCACGCTCTGGGTGCCGCTGCTGGCGAGCGGTACTTTGCCCGAGGAGGTATCGCGCTTGAGGCGTCTTAGATCGGCGCGCAGATCGGATGCGGTTTGGTAGCGCAGCTTGCGGTCTTTTTCGAGGGCTTTATCAATGATGCGCTCGAGTTCGAGGGGAATCTTGGAATTTAGTTTGGAGGCCGGGACGGTGGCGCGGTTCAGAATGGCGTCATGGATTACAGCGGCAGTTGCGCCGGAAAACGCTTGCTGCCCGGTGGCCATTTCGTAGAGCACGGCGCCAAAACTGAAGAGGTCCGTGCGCGCGTCGAGGTCTTCGCCGCGGGCCTGTTCGGGAGACATGTAAGCCACGGTTCCCAGAGTGGTTCCGGGGCTTGTCAGCATGTCGTCCAAGGTCTGCGAGGCCATCGCCGACACTCCCACGCCCTCGGCGATGCGGGACGCGGGACTGAGCTTTGCCAATCCGAAGTCGAGAATCTTGGCGTGGCCGCGTGCGGTCACGAAAATGTTGGCGGGCTTGATGTCGCGATGTGTGATGCCTTCGGTGTTAGCGGCGTCGAGGGCGTCCGCCATTTCCAGCGCCAGGTCCAGCAACTGTTCGAGGGGAAGCGGCCTGCCTTCGATGGTGTGCTTCAGCGTGTGGCCGTCAAGGAACTCCATGGCAATGAACCGCTCGCCATGCTCCTCGCCAATCTCGTAAACGGTGCAAATGTTTGGATGATTCAGCGCCGAAGCGGCCTGCGCTTCGCGTTCGAAGCGCGCGAGCGTTTGCGGGTCGCGCGCGACGTCCGGCGGCAGGAATTTCAGCGCCACAAAGCGGTGCAGCTTGGTGTCCTCGGCTTTGTACACCACGCCCATGCCGCCGCCGCCCAGTTTCTCGAGGATGCGATAGTGGGAAATGTCTTGGATGGAATCACCTCACCGTCGGTTGGACTATAACTGTGCGCTCCGGCACTGGTCAACGAAAGCTCTTCTGGGTAGGGGTTGGTGCGTTGCCCGTCAGGCGAGGTTTTAGGCGGGGGTGTGCTAGAGTTTTTGGGTGATGACGAAGCTCGGGATCTATGTGCAGGTGCCGTTCTGCCAGACGAAGTGCACGTATTGTAATTTTCATACGGGAGTGGTGGGGACGTCGCGGTTTGCTCCTTATGCAGAGGCCGTTTGCCGGGAAATTCGCGAGCACGAAGCCTTTTACGGCGCGGCGGGGGTGACGCTGCCAGAGGCGCTAGCGAGCGCGGCTGTGGATACGGTGTACTTTGGCGGTGGTACGCCGAGCATGCTGGATCCATCTCATCTGCAAAACATGGTGGATGTAATTCGGGCTACGTTTAGCGAGCGGCCCGCCTCCCCGATCGAGTCGGGGCAGGCGGAAGGCGGGCCCTATGGGGCGGAGATTTCTGAGGTTACGCTGGAGGCGGATCCGGAGACGATCGAGCCGGGCAAGGCGGCGGCTTGGGTGAGGGCGGGGATTAACCGCGTTAGTTTTGGGTTGCAGTCGTTTGTGGATAAGGAGTTGATTGCGGCGGGGCGGATGCACCGCCGCCAAGACATTTACCGGGCGGTGCCGATTTTGCGCGAGGCGGGGATTTCCAACATCAGTTTTGATTTGATCGCGGGTTTGCCGCACCAAACGAAGGAAAGCTGGCGGCAATCGCTGGAGGAATTGGCGGCGCTCGGGCCGGAGCACGTTTCGGTTTATTTGCTGGAGATTGACGAGGGCAGCCGGCTGGGCAAAGAGTTGCTGCAGGGCGGCGGGCGATATAGCGCGGGCGCGGTGCCGAGGGAAGACGAGATGGCGGAGTTTTATGAGATGGCGCAGGAGTCGTTGCGAGGGGCGGGCTATCATCATTATGAGATTTCGAATTGGGCGAAGCCGGGGTTTGAATCGAAGCACAATTTGAAGTATTGGCGACGCGAGCCGTATTTGGGATTTGGGGCGGGGGCGCATTCGTTTTCGGGGAGGGAGCGATGGGCGAATGCGCACGATGCGGCGGAGTATGTGAGCGCGATTCAGGGCGGGCGACTGCCGATTGAGCAGCATGAGAAGTTGACGGCGGAGAGTGCGCTCGAAGAAGAGTTGTTTCTTGGGTTGCGGCAACTGGATGGGATTGATTTAGCACAAATCGAACGGGAGTATGGCGTGGCGCTGGCGGGACGGTTTGATCCGCTGGCTTCGGCGGGATTGGTGGAGCGAGAAGGCAGCTTGGTGCGGCTCGCGCCGGGGAGACTCAGCGTTTCGAATGAGGTGTTTGTGGAATTGATGAGGTAGACAGAAAACAGAACTAAGAATTTTACACAGAGGTCTCAGAGGACACAGAGATCACAGAGAAGAGAAGAACATGAGTTATACGGTGGCGAAGGGGAATCAGAGGGTGGATCCGGATCAGGTGAAAGAAGCGGGGAAGAATCCGGGTGGAGTGGTCGATCTGCGAAGCGATACGGTGACGCGGCCGACGGCGGAGATGCGGCGGGCCATGGCGGAGGCTGAGGTCGGGGACGACGTTTATGGGGAAGACCCGACGGTCAACAAATTGGAGCGGCGCGCGGCGGAGATTTTCGGGAAAGAGGCAGCGCTGTTTGTACCAACGGGGTGCATGGGGAATCTAACGGCGATCAAAGTGTGGACGCATCATGGCGACGAAGTGATTTGCGAAGAGCGGAGCCATGTAAATTTGTATGAGCTTGCGTCCATGTCTGCAATTGCAGGGTGCATGCCGCGCGTGGCGCGTGGAGAAGACGGGATTCTCACGTGGAAGCAGATTGAGGCGGTCATCCGGCCGAAGATTTATTACGATTCGCAGACGGCGCTGATCTGTTTGGAAAATACCGTGAACATGTGGGGAGGAACGGTGTACCCGACGGCGGTGGTCGAGGATATTTGCGACCACGCTCATGCGCTGGGATTGAAGGTGCATCTGGATGGCGCGCGAGTGTTCAATGCGGCGACGGCGCTGGGGGAGAGCGTCGCGCACATGACGCGGAAATTCGACTCGGTGATGTTTTGTTTGTCGAAGGGATTGGGCGCTCCTGTGGGGTCAATGATTGCGGGCACGAAGGCCTTCATCGAAAAGGGACGAATTTACCGCAAGATGTTTGGCGGTGGGATGCGGCAAGCGGGAGTGATCGCGGCGGCGGGACTGATTGCACTGGAGAAATCTCCTTCGCGGCTGCACGTTGATCACGAAAACGCCAAACGGCTGGCGGAAGGCATCGCGGAGATCCCGGGGCTGGGAATCAACCCGAAAAAAGTGCGGTCCAACATCGTCATTTTCGACTGTTCGAAAACTGGAAAGACGGCTGTGGAACTGTGCGATGCGCTGCATCCGCATGGAATTTGGGCGCAGGATACGGCGCTGCATTCCGTACGCGTGGTTACGCATTGCGATGTGGACCGCGCGGGGATCGAGCGGGCGATTGCAGTGTTGAAGGAAGTCGTTGCGAAAACGCAAAAGGCAGGAGCATGAGGGGAGAACGAATGAGGCGTCGGCTTGTTTTCGTTTGTGTAGTTGCAAGTCTGATTTTGGCGGGAGAAGTGAAGACACAAGCGGGACCGGCTGCAAAGGACGCGGGCAAGAAGGCACCGCCGACCGCCACGGAGGCACAGAAATTTATCGAAGACGCGGAGCAGCGCTTGTTTGACCTGGGCGTGAAGGCGTCGCGAGCCGGATGGGTGCAGGAAAATTTTATTACCGACGACACGGAGCAAATCGCCGCGCAAGCGGGCGAGGAGGCGAACACCGCCGCGGCGAAGTACGCAAAGGAAGCGCACCGCTATGATGGAGTTGCGCTGTCACCGGAACTGGCGCGCAAGCGGCTGCTGCTGGAACTTGCGACAGGGTTTCCGGCGCCGGATGATCCGAAAGCGCAGAAGGAACTGGCACAGATACTGGCTTCCCTCGACGGGGACTACGGAAAAGGCAAGTGGTGCCCGGACGGAGACAAGAAGCCGTGCCTGGACGTGACGGCGGTGGAGAAGTTGATGGCGGAGAGCCGCGATCCAGAAGAGTTGAAGCGCGCGTGGATGGGGTGGCATGCGGTGGGGGCGCCAATGCGGCAGCGGTACGCGCGCATGGTGGAACTTGGGAATCAGGGCTCGAAGGAACTTGGGTACGCGGATGTGGGCGCGCTGTGGCGTTCGAATTACGACATGCCGCCGGACGCGTTTGCGAAGGAAGAGGACCGGTTGTGGGATCAACTGCGGCCGCTGTACGAATCGCTGCATGCGTATGTGCGCGGGCAACTGCGGAAGAAATACGGGAACGATCTGGTTCCGGCGCACGGGCCGATTCCGGCGCATCTGCTTGGGAATATCTGGAGTCAGGAGTGGAACAACGTTTATGCGCTGATGGATTCGCCGAAACCCGCACAAAGCTATGACCTGTCGAAGATCCTGCAAGACCGGCATACGGATGCCAAGGGAATGGTTCACTACGGCGAGGCGTTTTTTACTTCGCTAGGATTTGCGCCGCTGCCGAGGACGTTTTGGGAACGGTCGCTGTTCACGAAACCGGCGGATCGAGACGTCGTTTGCCATGCGAGTGCGTGGGATGTGGATTTTAAGGACGACCTGCGCGTCAAGATGTGCATTCAGATTAGAGAAGAGGACTTTCGGACGATCCATCACGAACTGGGGCACAATTTTTATCAACGGGCGTACAACACGCAGCCTTCACTTTTTCAGAACAGCGCGAACGATGGGTTTCACGAGGCGGTGGGAGATACCATCGCGCTTTCCGTCACGCCGGAATACCTTAAGAAAATTGGCTTGATCGACGTGGTGCCTCCGCCGTCGGGGGACATTGACTACCTGCTGCAGCAGGCGTTGGAAAAGGTGGCGTTCCTGCCGTTTGGATTGCTGGTGGACAAATGGCGCTGGGAAGTGTTTTCGGGGCAAGTGAAACCGGAGGAGTACAACAAAGCGTGGTGGGAACTGCGGCGGAAGTATCAGGGGATCGTGCCGCCGGTTGAACGCACGGAAGCGGACTTTGATCCCGGCGCGAAATACCATGTTCCCGGAAATGTGCCGTACGCGCGGTATTTTCTGGCGCGCATCCTGCAATATCAGTTTCAGAGAGCGCTTTGCCGCGAGGCGGGTTCCACGGGGCCGCTGCATCGCTGCTCGATCTATGGGAACAAAGCGGCCGGCGAGAAGTTAAATAAAATGCTGGCGATGGGCGCAAGCAAGCCATGGCCCGACGCGCTGGAAACATTGACGGGCGAGAAGCAGATGGACGCTTCGGCGCTGGCGGACTATTTCGCGCCGCTGAAGACGTGGCTTGACGAGCAGAACAAGGCCAACCACTACCCGGTGGGCTGGTAGCTCCAGTCGTGTAAAATAATTGCATAAGCCAAAGTTTGGCTCGTTATAGCCAAGGCTCATCGGCTTCCGAGGGCATCGTGGAATTCACGTTTACCGAAGAGCAGCAGCAGCTTCGCCGCAGCGTGCGCGCGTTTGCAGAAGGCGAGATCGCGCCGCATGTGATGGAGTGGGATGAGGCGTCTCATTTTCCGCTGGAGATTATGCCGAAACTCGCGGAGATGGGGCTGCTTGGCGTTATTTTTCCGGAACAATACGGCGGCGCAGGGCTTGGCTATATCGAGTATGCGCTGGCCATTGAAGAGCTGGCGCGGGTGGACGGTTCGGTGGGCCTGATTGTTGCGGCGCACAATTCGCTGTGCTCGAACCATATTTTTAAGTTTGGCACCGAAGCGCAGAAGAAGAAGTATCTCGTTCCCTTGGCGCAGGGAAAAAAAATTGGCGCGTGGTCGCTGACGGAGCCGGAAGCGGGTTCGGACGCGGGCGGTACGCGCACGACGGCCGTGCGTGATGGAAATCAGTGGGTCTTGAACGGTTCGAAGACGTTTACCACCAACGGGCATTACGCCGATTTTTGCGTGGCCATGGCTGTTACGGACAAGTCGAAAAACTCGCATGGCATCAGTGCGTTCATACTCGAAAAGGGAACACCCGGCTTCAAACCGGGGAAAAAAGAAAACAAGCTGGGCATGCGCGCCAGCGATACTTCCGAAGTGATTTTCACCGATTGCCGCGTGCCGCTGGAGAATTTGCTTGGTCAGGAAGGGGAAGGGTTCACCGGGAGCCTTAAGATTCTGGATGGCGGCCGCATTTCGATCGCGGCGCTCGGTTTAGGCATGGCGCAAGGGGCGCTGGAAGCGGCCATCAAGTACGCAAAACAGCGCAAGCAGTTCGGCCAGGCGATCAGCGAGTTTCAGGCGGTGCAGTTCAAGCTCGCGGACATGGCCACGGAAGTGGAAGCCGCGCGGTTGCTGGTGTACCAGGCGGCTTGGCTTGCGGACAAGAAAGATGTGCGCTTTACGCGCGAATCGAGCATGGCGAAACTGTTTGCCAGCGAAGTCGCAGTACGCGTGGCCAACGAGTGCGTGCAGATTCACGGCGGCTATGGCTTCATCAAGGATTATCCCGCGGAAAAGTATTACCGCGACGTGAAGCTCTGCACCATCGGCGAAGGCACCAGCGAAATTCAGAAGTTGGTGATTGCCCGGCAGCTCCTTGGCAAGAAATAATAAGGAAATGCGCCTGGCCTCTCTCAAAAGCTCCACAGGAAGAGTATGAGTCCGCCGGTTGAAACATGGGCGGAACACGTGCGCGCGGGCGATGTGCGCGCGATTTCGCGCGCGATCACGGCGATTGAGAATCATCAGCCGGAAGCGGAGTCGCTGCTGCGGCTTCTGTTTCCGCACACTGGGCAAGCGTATCTTACGGGTGTCACGGGCGCGCCAGGAACGGGCAAGAGTACGCTCGTGGACCGGCTCGCTGCCTACCACCGCAAACAGCGCGAGCAGGTTGGCGTGATTGCGGTGGATCCGACGAGCCCGTATTCCGGCGGCGCGATTCTGGGCGATCGCATTCGAATGCAGGGCCACGCGGCCGATGGCGGCATGTTTATTCGTTCGATGGCCACGCGAGGATTTCTTGGCGGGCTGGCGCGAGCGACGGCGGAAGTGGCGCTGCTCTTGGATGCCGCCGGGAAAAAACACGTTTTGATCGAAACGGTGGGTGTCGGTCAGGATGAGATTGACATCGTGCGGTTGGCGGATTGCGTGCTCGTGGTGATGGTGCCGGGGCTCGGCGACGACATTCAGAACATGAAAGCCGGCCTGATGGAGATCGGCGATATATTCGTGCTGAACAAAGCCGACCGCGCGGACGCGGACCGGCTGGAGCAGCAACTTCTCGCCATGCTCTCGCTAGTGATGCCGCGTGACGGCTGGCAACCGCCCGTCCTTCGAACGGTGGCGTCGGAAAACAGAGGCATCGCGGAACTGGCCGAGACGGTTGCAAGATTCCGCAAGCATTTCGAATCGAGCGGCGAGCGGCAGAAAAAACACGTTGAACATTGGAAGAACCGGTTGATCGAACTGCTGGAATCGCGTTTGCTGGAGCGGGCTCTTGGCGGAGCAGGGGGAGAAGCGCGCTTGACTGAACTGGCGACGGAAGTAGCGGAGCGGAAGAAGGATCCGTTTACCGCGGTGAACGAAGTGCTGAAAAGAAGCGGACTCGACGGCTGAACAGATCGCGCAAGTGACGTGTTCCACGGAGAAAACGATGGCGGCAAAGAAACGAATAGAGGAGAAGAGCGCCAAGAACGAGGCGAAGGCGACCATCGGAATTATCGGAGGCAGCGGCCTCTATTCCATGAATGGCCTGACGGACGCGCGCGAAATCCGCGTGAAGACGCCGTTCGGCGACGCATCCGACGCGATCGTCCTCGGCACGCTGGAAGGGAAGCGCGTCGCCTTCCTGGCGCGGCATGGCCGCGGACACCGCATTCTGCCCTGCGAAATCAATTACCGCGCGAACATTTACGCGATGAAGCTGCTGGGCGTGCAGCGCATCATTTCGGTTAGCGCGGTGGGCTCGCTTCTGGAAGACCTGCGCCCGGGAGAATTCCTGGTGCCGGATCAGTTCTTCGATCGCACCAAGAATCGCATCTCGACATTTTTTGGCGACGGTCTCGTCGCGCACGTGGCCTTTGCACACCCGACCTGCGGACAGTTGTCTGGCGTTCTTTCCGATGCCTGCATCCATCAAGGCGTGAAAGTTCATCCGCGCGGGACGTACGTCTGCATTGAGGGCCCGCAATTTTCCACGCTCGCGGAAGCGCACGTCAACCGGCAGTTGCACTTCGACGTAATCGGCATGACCAATCTGACGGAAGCGAAACTCGCGCGTGAAGCCGAGCTCTGCTACGCCACCATCGCCATGATCACCGACTACGATTGCTGGCATCCCGAGCACGAATCCGTGACAGCCTCGCAAATCATCGCCACGCTCAACCAGAATGCGGAAAACGCGCAAAGGGTATTGCGCGAGGCGGTGCGCGCGCTGCCCGCAAAACAAACCTGTAAATGTGGCTCGGCGTTGCAGCATGCGCTGGTCACGGATGCAAAACTCGTTCCCAAGGCCACCAAAAAACGTCTCGCAGCCATCATCGGCAAATATATTTCTTAGGAGAATATAGTGTCCTTACTCGTCGTAGGTTCCGTCGCATTTGACGCGCTGGAAAGCCCGTACGGCAAAGTGGACCGTGCCCTCGGCGGCGCGGCAACGTATTTTGCCGTGGCCGCCAGTTTTTTCACGCCTGTTAATTTGGTGGGCATCGTTGGCGACGACTTCACGGAAGTGGACGCGCAGATCTTTCAAGGGCGGACCATTGACATCGATGGCCTGGAGCGGGCGGCAGGCAAAACGTTTTTTTGGGCAGGGCGCTACTCCGAAAACTTGAACGAACGTGTGACGCTGACCACCGAGCTCAATGTTTTCGCGGAATTCAAGCCGCGACTGCCGGAAAAATATCGCAACTCCAAATACGTTTTCCTTGCCAACATCGCCCCCGAACTTCAGCGCGACGTTCTTCACCAGGTGAAGGTGCGACCCCGGCTAGCGGCGCTCGACACCATGAACTACTGGATCGAACGCTCCAACAGCTCGCTGCGCGAAACGCTCAAGCACGTGGACATCCTGATGATCAACGATTCCGAGACCCGCGAGCTCTCCAGCGAACACAACCTGCTGCGCGCCGCCAAACACATTTTCAAGATGGGCCCGTCGACGTTGATCGTGAAGCGCGGAGAGCACGGCGCCATGATGGTAGACAAGCGCGGCGTCTTCTGCGTTCCGGCATTTCCTCTCGAAGAGCCGCACGATCCCACGGGCGCCGGCGACAGTTTTGCCGGCGGCTTTATGGGTTATTTATCGGGATGCGGCAGCAAGACCGACGCTTCGTTGCGCCGCGCGATGGTCTACGGCTCCGTGCTCGGCAGCTTCGCCGTCGAGAAATTCGGCCTCGACCGCCTGCGCCACTTGAAGCGCAGCGAGATACACGCTAGGGCACGCCACTTCTCGAAATTGACGCAATTCAAATTGTAAATCGCTAAAATTTCGTTCAGGCGTTCGATGGGGCGCCGGCCGATGCTTTCTCTTCACCAAATTCTCTTGCGATTGACGGTAGCCGCGGCGCTCGGCGGCATCATCGGTCTTGAGCGCGTTGTGCGGCGCCGGCCTGCCGGCATCCGTACAAGCCTCTTTGTGTGCGTGGCCACGGCACTCTTCACCATCCTTTCCAACGAACTTGCCCATCTCTTCGGAGATTCCAGCGGTACGCGAATCGCATCCAATATTGTTCAGGGCATCGGTTTTCTCGGGGCCGGCGCTATTCTGCGCGGAACTGGCAGCGTCGTGGGTATGACCACAGCGGCGACGATCTTTGTGGAGGCCGCCATCGGAATGGCAGCGGGGGGCGGGCTCTTTGCCGTCGCCGGCTACTCAACTGGCATCGTGCTTTTTGGTTTGACCATCATCGGTTGGGCGGAGCAACACTTCAATTTGAAATGCCGGCCCCTGGTGTTTCGTTTCACCACCAGCCAATCGGATAGCGTGTCCACCGAGGTACAGCGGCTGATGGCCAGCCTGAAAGTTCCCATGCAACATTTTCGGGTTTCCATGGCCGGCGACACTTCCATTGTGGAACTCGAAGCGGAAGTCTCCCACAAGCAACAAGAGGAGATTCTTGGTCAGCTCAACCGGAAGGGCGTAATCACCGAGGTGGTTCCTGTCGAGGGCCACCGGGAATGAACGGAAACAATGGAGCTCCGCGAAAGCCAAAGGCCCTAGCCGCCGGTTCAAGGCTGGGGATATTCGCTCCTTCCTCTCCCGCAGATTCTGTTGCGATGATTGCCGGGCTCGCGGAGCTGAAGCGCCACGGCTTTCAGGTCGTCGCGAATCAGGACACCAAGCCCGAGGGATATTTTGCCGGTCCGTCCTTGGACCGATTCAATAGCTTTCTCGGGAGCGCAAACTCCGACCAAGTAGACGGACTCGTCGCTCTGCGCGGCGGATACGGCTCGAACTACTTGCTGGATTTTGACCTGGAAAAGAGTTTTGCCAATTCCAAGTGCGTGCTGGGTTTCAGCGACCTCACCAGCCTGCAAATCTATCTTTGGCAGAAATGCAAGCTAGTCACGTTCTACGCCCCGATGGTTGCGGCCGGGCTGAACGCGGGCGCCGGGGCGCCGAAGGGTTACGACGAGAATTCGTTCCTCCAGGCGATTGGAAATACCGGGAGCGGCTGGAAACTGCGATTGAAGGGCGATGGCGTGTTGGCCGGGGTAGCCAACGGAAGAGTTCTTGGCGGGTGCATGACGCTGCTCGAAGCCACGATTGGAACTCCGTGGGAATTGGACACCAGAGATTCGATTTTGGTTTTGGAAGATCGCGCGATGAAGCCGTACCAGGTGGATCGCGTTCTCATGCATCTGAAACAGGCGGGGAAATTCGAAGGCGTTCGCGGAGTTTTGTTGGGCGAGTTTCCTGAGAGTGCTCCAATCATGCAGGGAGCTCCAAGCGTCCGAGAGGTTTGCGCGCGAATTCTGCGCCCCCTGGGAGTGCCCATTGTGTTCGGCGCTCCGGTAGGTCACACGCCGCGTCCGATGCTGACCATCCCGCTCGGCATCACTGCGCGATTGGATGCCGATGGGGAAGGAACACTGGAATTTCTGGAATCGGCGGTGGTGGCTTGAGCGAAACGAAACATGTTCACGTGATCGGGATTGGCGGTTCGGCTATGGCACCGCTCGCGGGAATGCTGCGCGAACATGGCTTTCGCGTGACTGGCTCGGATTCCGGCGTTTATCCACCGGCTTCGACGCTTCTTGAAAGTCTGGGCATCTCGTTTTTCAATACCTTTGATGCTGCTCATTTGCAGCCGACGCCGGACCTTGTCGTTGTCGGAAACATCATTGCGCGCGGAAATCCCGAACTAGAAGAAGTACTGGACCGGCGGATCCCATATCGCTCGATGCCGGAAATTCTGGAAGAAGTGTTTCTTCCGACCAAACACTCGATTGTGGTCAGCGGAACGCACGGGAAAACTACCACGACCGCGATGCTCGCCTGGATTTTCCAAACCGGGGGCAAGCGTCCAAATTTTCTGGTCGGCGGTGTTGCGGAGAATTTTGGCAAGAGTTATGGACTTGGCGGTGGAGCAGAATTCATCCTCGAGGGCGACGAGTACGAAACCGCTTTCTGGGACCGCGGTCCCAAATTTTTTCACTATCATCCTGATGATCTAATCATCACCTCGCTCGAATACGACCATGCAGACATTTACCCGGATTTTGAGACGTATCAATTGGCGTTTCGCCGGCTAGTGAACCTTGTGCCGCGCCGAGGCCGAGTCGTGATTTGGGGCGATGCAAATGAATCAGGGCCGGCTTTGCGTCGCGCCGCCGAAAAAGCGTTTTGTCCCGTCGAGACTTACGGATTTAACGAGGGCAACGACTGGGTGGCAAGCGGCTTTGCCGTGGAAGGCGGCACCATGCGGTTTCGCGTTGCCCATCATGGAAAGCCGTATGGAGAATTTGCGCTGACTGCCACAGGCCGGCACAATGTGTTGAACTCCATGGCCGCGATGATTGTCGCGCAGGGTCGCGGGATCAAGCCGGAAGAGATTGCCAAAGCCCTGGCGACGTTCCGCAGCGTGAAGCGTCGAATGGATGTGAAAGCGGAAGTGGGCGGAGTGCTGGTGGTGGATGATTTCGCGCACCATCCCACGGCGGTGACAGCAACGATCGAGGCTGCCCGCGGGCGCTGGCCGGGGCGGCGGCTGTGGGCGATTCTTGAGCCGCGGTCCAACTCCATGCGCCGAAAAGTTTTCCAGGATGCGCTGCCGAAAGCATTGGCGCTCGGCGATCGCGTCATCCTCGGCGGCGTTTTTCGCGCGCAGCAGCTTGGCGATGAAAACCGCCTCGATCCTGAAACGGTTGCGGAAAGTGTGCGTTCTCTCGGAAAGGACGCCCACGTATTTCCCAGTTCGGATGCAATCGCGGAGTATCTCGTCGCCGAAAGCAAGCCGGGTGATCTGCTGCTCATCATGTCCAACGGAAGTTTTGACGGTTTGTGTGAGAAGCTTTTGAAGAAACTTGGCACGGCAACTCAAGTCGCAAGCGAGGCGAAAACTAGGTGAGACCTCCTTCGCTCCGGGGCCGCCGGCCGATTCCGGTATTTCTCTGTATTTCGTTTTTCTTTGCATTCAGCTTTCCGACTAACGCAACCATTCGCTATGAAGTATCACTCGCGCATCCCGAACAACACCTGTTTCACGTGACCATGACGATTCCCGATGTCACCGGCGAAGTAACCGTGCAGATGGCCGCGTGGGACGCGCTTTACCAGATTCGCGACTTCAGCAGCCGCGTTCAGCAAGTGGAAGCCTTTGTTGGACCTCAGAAGGCTTTCGCGGAAAAAATAGACAAGCAGACCTGGCGAATCAAGGGCACGGGGACGATCAAGATCTCCTACGCGATTTATTGGGATGAAGCAGGTCCGTTTGCCTCGCAGTTGAACTCCGAACACGCGTTCATCAACCCGGCGATGATTCTCTTTTATGTGCCGGAGCGGCGGGGCGAGGCCGTGCATCTCGCCATGCCAGACGTGCCCGAAAGATGGCAGGCGACCGGCGCGTCTATTCAATTCATGGAGTCGATGGGAAGGGCCCGGAATTTCAGCGGTGATGCCACGAGCTACGATGCCCTCGTCGACGCGCCCATTGAGGCAGGAAAATTTGAGGAATTCCAGCTGCGTGGAATTAAGCCGGAGATTTGGGTCGTGGTTCACGGGGGCAGTTGGCGAAAGAAGCAGGTAGAAGAAGACCTGAAGCGCATCTGCGAGTATGAACTGCGGCTCATGGAAGGCGCGCCGTTCGAGCGTTACACCTTCATTCTCCACCTTGGTAGAGGTGCTGCCGGCAGCGGCGGTGGAATGGAGCATTCGAACTCCACGGCCATTAGCGCGCCGTCCGATGAATATCTTCCAGCGGTCGCGGCTCACGAATTTTTTCATTTGTGGAATGTGAAGCGCATCCGGCCCGCCACACTGGAACCAGTCGACCGCACGAGAGAAATGTATACGCGCGCTCTCTGGTTCGCGGAAGGCGTGACGAATACGTACGGCTCCTACACTCTGGTGCGCAGCGGCATTTGGAACAAAGAACAGTTCTACGGCGACCTGGGCGAACAAATCACCGAGCTGGAGGGCCGCCCGGCGAATCGCTGGCAAAGCGCGGAGCAGTCCAGCCTGGACGCCTGGTTTGAAAAATACTCGCTCTATAACCAGCCGGAATACAGCGTCTCGTATTACACCAAGGGGCAGGTGCTTGGAGATCTGCTCGACATTCTGATTCGCGAGCGTACCAACAATGAAAAGAGCCTCGACGACGTCTTGCGGTCCATGAACACCGAGTTTGCCAAGCAAGGGAAAACCTACCGGGATAGCCTGGACGTCGAGCGCACTGCGGAGAAAATAGTGGGCGGCTCGTTCGAAGAGTTCTTTCAGAAATACGTGGCCGGCTCTGAGCCTTTTCCGTATCGAGAAATTCTCGGTCTCGCCGGGCTGCAGTTGCATACTGCCGAGCGCACGCTACCCGCGCTTGGGTTCTTCGCGGATCATGAACACGGTGCTCCCTGGGTTGTAAGGACAGTGGAGCCGGCAGGATTCGCGGCGCAAGCCGGCTTGCGCGCCGGGGACGTGATCCTCAACTGGAACGGGGGGGAAGTGCCGCGCAGATTGGAGCGCTGGCTCCATGAACAAAAGCCGGGTGATGTGCTTCGGCTGCGCGTTCGAAGAGAGGACAAGGAAGTTTCCGTGGAATTCCAGCTCGGGGAAGCGAAGGAGTCCATCTACGAAGTGTCGGAAGCTTCGGGCGCATCGGAAAAAGCGCGGAACATTCGCGAGGGATTGCTTCACGGCGTGACGAGCACGGTCTCTGTCCACTGAGACCGCGATGTTTTCAAGTTGCTCTTGACCCGCGGCTCTGGATTCGAGAGAGTTCTGCCAACTCATGCTCCGCACCATTTTCGTTGCCGTTTTTCTCTCTCTGTACATCCTGCTGGTCGGGCCGCCGCTGCTCCTCTACACGTATTTCACGGGAGACCCAGATCCGATCTACTGGGCGGGAATAAAAGGTGTAATGTTTTTTGTGCGTGCCGCGGGCGTTCGTGTGCGTGTCGAAGGTCTTGATCGAATTCCTTCCGGCGTGTGCCTTTTCGTCGCCAATCACACCAGTGCTGCGGACGCCCCGGCCGTTGTTGGCGCGATTCCTCGTAGAATTTCCATCATTCTAAAAGAGTCGCTCTTCAAATGGCCGATTGTCGGGCAGGCGTTCCGGTCCGCGCACTTCATTCCCGTAAACCGCAAATCCCACGAGTCTGCCGTCGCCGGCGTCGAAAACGCCACCGAGGCCTTGCGCTCGGGGCAATCGTTTCTGATCTATCCGGAAGGCACGCGCAGCCCCGACGGCCGTTTGCAGAATTTCAAAAAAGGCGCAGTGGTAATGGCCATCAATGCGGGCGTGCCCATCGTGCCAATGGCGTGCTCCGGCGCTCACCGCGTGATGGAAAAACGCTCACTGGTCATGCGCCCGGGAGAAATCCTCGTTGAGTTTCTACAGCCCATTGACGCTTCGAGATTTACGATGGAAGAGCGTGACACTTTGAACCAACAGGTCCACGATGCTCTGGCGGGGGGGTTGCCTCCGGATCAGCGGCCCATTGGCTTTCCGGGGGCGCCTGAACAATAGTCCTCGCTCAAGACACTTAGCGTACTTTCAAACGCTCAATTTCCGATTCCAGTTCACGAACGCGCTTCTGTAATTCCGGAAGCCGGTTCAGCGCCGCCATTGTTTTCAACCACTGCCGGTTGTCAACCGCGGGATAGCCGGAATACAGCGCGTGCGCAGGCACGTCATTGGGCACGCCGCTCTGCGCGGTGATCACCGTGCCATCACCAACCGTCAAGTGACCGGCGGTGCCCACTTGGCCCGCGAGAATACAATTGTCCCCAACCTTGGTGGAACCTGCGAGACCAACTTGTCCGCACAGCATGGTGTTTGCGCCAACGCGCGACGCGTGCCCAACCAGCACGAGATCATCGAGCTTTGTCCCTCGTCCGATGCGCGTTTCGCCCACCGTGGCGCGGTCCACGCACGCATTCGCCTGCACTTCGACGTCATCTTCCAGGACCGCCGGACCGGATTGCGCCATCTTGTACCACGTGCCGTCCTTCTGTTTCGCGAAGCCGAGCCCGTCGCCGCCAATCACCACGCCATTTTGCAACGTGACGCGATTCCCAACCCGGCAGAATTCCCGCACAACAGCGTGAGCATGCGCAAAAAACTCATCGCCAATTTTCACCCCACGGTAAATCGTCACAAAGCTGTGCAGCACCGCCTTGCTGCCAATCTCCACTTCTTCATCCACGAAACAGTATGGCCCGATGTGGACGCTCTCCCCGATTCTCGCACTCTTCGCGACGATCGCCGTCGCGTGCACTCCCGGCGCATACCGCGGCGCTTGATAGAAAAGTTCAATGGCGTGAGCGAAGGCTAAGTAAGTATTTGCAGACCGCAGCGCCGCTAGCGCTGGCGTGGACGCCACACGCTCCAGCGAAATACCTTCCTCGACGAGAACCGCCGATGCCCGCGTCGTCTTCAACAGAGGGAAGTATCGCCGGTTCGCCAAAAACGTAATCTGACCCGCCTCCGCATGCTCGATTCCGGCCACGCCGCGAATCTCAATTTCGGGAGAGCCTTCCAAGCGGCACCCCAGCTTTTGCGCAACTTCAGCGAGTTTCATGGAAAGGCTCCTCAATGTTTCTTGGAACTACGTTCGAAATCAGGACTGGCTGTGGAAAGCAGTATAGACCGTCTAGCTTTATTCGTTGAAAAGGCGAGGTTGTGAAGCGGCAGCTGCTGCTGCGGCGGGCTTCCGGCGGGCGACGCCCACAACTCCAAGAACAGTTACCTCTGCAAGCGCTGTCCGCGGCACAAAAATATGGTCGGTTGTTGAATTCAAATCCGGCGGAGTAATCTGTACCCCGTTATCCAGCAGAGAGAGCAAGTCGTTAGGAATCACGCCTTCCAAGGTGTCCCCATCGTTATACCGCAGCTTGACCCAAAGTCCATCCAGTTTTGGGCGGCTAAGAAAGGCCTTCCGCTCTGGCTCAAACTCATCCGAGAACTCCCGCACGAAGAAAACCGACCGCACCTTCCCTAGCGAAATGGCTACGTGCTCCCCGTCCGGCGTCAGCAAATCAATGGGGTCGGTTTGCCCCAGGCGCACGGGGTTCAGATAGCCCCGGACGGGCTTCTTGTCCGTGAGCACAACAATGACCTTCTTGTGTGTCGAGGCTGGGGCTCTGGTCTTCACAAGATACCGCTTCCCGGTCGCAAATGTCCTGAATTTGCCAATTGGCAAAATGTATGTTATGTTAAGCGCGTTTTTCCTGTCAAGTCATTGTTTTCATTAGGGTTAGGGCCCCGGAGCACCGCCCGTTGACCGATAAAAAGCATATCCTCAAGTCGGCCTCGATCATCTCCTTGATCACCGTCGTCAGCCGCATTCTCGGCTACGTCCGCGACCAGCGCATTACCCTCCTCCTCGGCACCTCTTTTGCCGCCGACGCCTACGTCCTGGCCTACCGCATCCCCAACCTTTTCCGCCGCTTAGTCGCCGAAGGCTCCATGACGGCTTCCTTCATCCCGGTTTTTACTCGTTACATGCGGGAACGCACCAAGGAAGAGGTCTGGGACTTCGCGAACCGTCTCTTCTGGACTCTTGCCCTCGTGGCAGCAGTCATCACCGTTCTTGGCATGGTCTTCTCTCCCGGGGTCGTGCATCTGTTCTCGGGAGCCAACGTTCCCCGCGGCCAGGCCGTGGACCTGAACCGCATTATCTTTCCCTATCTTTTTTTCATCTCGCTGGCCGCCCTGGCCATGGGCATCCTGAACTGCTTTCACGTGTTTGGCTTGCCAGCAGCCACACCCGTCCTTCTGAATGTGGCCACCATTCTCTTTTCGGTCGGCATCGTTTGGCATTATATAGGTGACCCGGCGAAATCTCTCGCCATCGGTGTTTTGGTTGGCGGCGTCCTGCAATTCCTCGTGCAGGTACCTTCTCTTGTCCAGCGTGGAATGAAGTTCACCTTCGGCATCTCTTTTGCTCACCCTGCCATTCGCGACGTGGCGCGTTTAATGATTCCGAGGCTTTTTGGGATTGGTATCGGTCAGATCAATCTTCTGATTGATACCAGATTTGCTACCGCCAGCCGCATGCCCAGCGGCAGTCTCGCGGCACTTTATGTTGCGGATCGCGTCATGGAATTGGTGCTGGGTGGATACGCGATCGCCGTCGCTACCGCGATCCTGCCCATGATGTCGCACCAGGCGGCTGCCAAGGATTATGAATCGCTAAAGAAGACTTTGTCGTTCTCCGTTCGAATCGTGGCCTTCATCACCATTCCCGCGGCACTTGGTTTGATGATTCTTCGCGAGCCCATCATTCGAGTCCTGTTTCAGCACGGCCAATTCGTTGCCGCTTCCACGCGCTTGACGGCCCGCGCTCTTCTCTATTACGCCATTGGGCTTCCCGCGCTCGCCACCGTCAAGCTGATTGTTCCCGCGTTCTATTCCACGCACGATACCAAGACCCCCGTCATCGTGGCCTCCATCTCTCTCTTCATCAACATCGTGCTGAACATCGTCTTCATTCAATTCTTCTTTAGCCGCGTGCAGAACGGCGGCCCGGCGCTGGCGACGGCCTTGGCCACCTTCTTCGATTTCTTCGCGCTTTTCATTATTTTCCGGCTGCGCTACGGCCCGCTTGGAACGATGGATATCCTGCGGTCCTTCTTCAAGGTCTCCGTGTGCGCGGCCATCATGGGCGTAGCCTGCTGGTTCGGGAATTACTACACCGCCTTCACCGTGCACTCGCGCTTCTTCGTTCAGCTTCTCGTTTTCACTGGACTCATTGTTGGTGCGACAGTTCTCTATCTGGGGCTAGCTTGGCTCTTCCGTTGTCATGAAATTGAGGAAGTCTACGGCATCACCACGCGCCGCGGCGTTGGCGCTGGAAACGGTTACGCGGAGCCCTGATGGAAATTTCCGCCATGATTTCGTCTTTTTTGACCCACGTCCGCGTGGAGAAGGGGCTCTCTGCCAACACCATCTCCGCCTACCGGCGCGACCTCATGAAATTCAATGACTTCGCGCAAAAGCGCAAACTCAGCCTCGAAGCCGTCAGCCGCGATGATCTCGTGGATTTCCTCGCTGGACTCTACCGCCAGAAGCTCGAAAGCAAAAGCGTGGCGCGCCATCTTGTCACCTTGCGGAACTTCTTCCGTTACGCGCAAATTCAAGACGCCATTCCCGCGGATCCCTCGATCAATCTCGAGTCCCCGAAAATCCGCCGCTCTTTGCCCGGCTATCTGCGCCTGGAAGAAGTCGATCGTTTGCTGCTCCAGCCCGATGCCAAGACCCCTCTCGGCCTTCGCGACCGCGCCATGCTGGAGGTCCTCTATTCCACCGGCTTGCGCGTCTCCGAACTCACGAGTCTGCGCGTCACCGACCTCGACACCAAAGTCGGTTGCGTCCGCTGCATTGGCAAAGGCGACAAGGAGCGCATCGTTCCCGTTGGAAAGAAAGCGCTCGGCATGGTGGACAAGTATCTGCGCGACGCCAGGCCAGAGCTTCTCGGCAAAGGGGTCGGCAACCCGGCGCTGTTCGTCAATCGCCGCGGCCGCGCGCTGAGCCGTGTGGGCGTCTGGAAAATTCTCTCGGCGTACGGCAGGCGCGCAGGTCTGCGCCAACCGCTGACGCCGCACATGTTGCGGCACAGCTTTGCCACGCATTTGCTCGAACGCGGAGCGGACCTGCGCTCCGTGCAACTCATGCTGGGTCACGCCGACATCGCCACTACGCAGATCTACACGCACGTGGTGGAAGAGCGGTTGAAGCAGATTTACAAGGCGCATCACCCGCGTGCATAACGCGGCGGACCACGGGAACCTATTGCGGGTGCCTTCGCGGCGGTCAGCGCGGACACCCTGAAGCAGAAGGAGCGCAATGCCAGACTATATGTTTTTGTTGGAAAGCCGGCTCTCGCCGGAACAGCGCGCGGCCATGATGCGCGTGCAGGAACTTTCCGCCGCACTCGGCTTCAACGTGTATCTAACGGGCGGAACGGTACGCGATCTCGTTACCGGTGCCTCTCTTCGCGATCTCGATTTCACCGTGGAGGGCAATCCCTCGAAGATCGCCCGCGAACTTGAAAAGGGCGGCGCGAAAGTCCTCCACGAGGATGAAAAATTCCGCCAGGTCGAAGTGCTCTTTGCCGGCGATTGCGAAGGCAGCATTTCCGCGGCGCGCGACGATTATTACGTCCGGCCCGGAACGCGCCCCGAGATTCGCTGGTCCACCATCATGGAAGATCTGCGCCGCCGCGACTTTTCTCTCAACGCCATCGCCATTTCTCTAAATCCCGCGTCTCGCGGCCTGCTCCTCGATCCTACCAATGGCCTCTCCGACATTGAACGCGCCGAAGTGCGCGCCCTGACGATTCACAGCTTCACGAATCAACCGGTCCGTCTGTTGCGCGTGCTGCGTTTTGCCGCGCGCATGGGCTTCAAGATCGAGCAGCGCACCCAGGAATGGTTCGATCTCGCCATCGAGCGCGATTTGCAACTCACCATTACTCCGGAAGACGCCGGTTCCGAACTTCGCGCCCTGGCGCGCGAAGAGCGCCCCGCCGTCGTCCTTAAAGCCTGGGAGGAACACGACCTTCTCGAAGCCGTCAATCCCACCCTCGCGAAAAAACATCCCGGCTATGACGCCATCAACCGTCTCATGA
>Ga0207024_10144_pt1 | contig 20387 bp, 16 predicted proteins | sample Alteio_BWMinCont_44_FD_153470 | JGI IMG/M metagenome (GOLD analysis project Ga0207024, IMG submission 153470) | Enriched cells from forest soil in Barre Woods Harvard Forest LTER site, Petersham, Massachusetts, United States -... | ecosystem: Environmental > Terrestrial > Soil > Temperate forest >...
TCATGACGCCACCGGCGAAAAAGGGCGGCTAAGCGCCACAGTAATGGGTGTGACAGAGACCTCCAACCGCTTACTAAGTCCGGAGCGGCTACGCATTATTCTGCCGCTTGCGGTGTTCGTTATCGCGTTGGCAATTCGTTTAATCGGAATCGGCTGGGGTCTCAAAAATGACCTCCACAACCAGAGCTACCACCCGGATGAGGAGGATATCTATCGGTTTAGCCAGAAGATCGAGCCGGCCCACCTGAAATTCACTCCCGGCGTGTACAACTACGGCACGTTCTATCTGAGCGCTCTCAAGATTGCAAGCGACATGACGGCGGCGTACACCGGTGGTCCGAATCCGAAGAATCCGAGCATGGATTGGTCTTATATAGCACGTTGCAACCTTGCCGGTAGGCTCATCAGTGCGTTTGCCGGGGCAGGAACCGTTTTACTGGTGTATTTGATTGTTTACCGCCTCTCAGGCTTGATGGGTGCATTATTTAGTGCGGGGATTCTCGCCTTTGCTCCAGCGCACGTGGTCCATTCGCGATTTCAGACAGTGGATGTCACGGCAGTCTTTCTGCTTACGGCGAGCGTGCTTTTTGCATTCAAGTTGTTGAGGAAGGAGGGTGAGGATTCGCCCGCTGAAAAGCAGGTCTTGAAATGGATCATTCTGGCGGGTGTCTTTGCCGGTCTCAGTGCGGGAACGAAGTACACAGGCATTCTTGGAATATTCACGATCTTGGTTGTCCTATTCGCTTGCCGTAGAGCGACATTCGTCAAGGAAGGACTCATCGCGATAGGTTCGATGCTTGCTGTGTTCGTGATCTCCTGTCCGGGTGTGATTTTGCAGAACGAGGCGTTTATGCGGGATTTCAAATACGAGATGCTGCACACGGCGACCGCTCACGGGCTGGTATTCGAAGGCACTGCGAACGGGTTTATCTATCATTTTGGGAATCTAGTTCAGGGGTTTGGAACCATCGCAACGCTCCTTGGACTTGGAGCGCTTGTCTATGCGGCGTTTCGAAAGCAGATTTGGGCGATTGCGCTGCTTGCTTTCTTCGTTCCTTACTACGTACTTATTGGGAGGGCGGAAGTCAAGTTCATCCGCTATACATTCCCACTCTATGTGGGTTTGGCGGTTGGTTTTGGCTGGGCAATCGCAGAGGGACATCGTGCCGGAAAGTGGGGACGGTTGGCGGTTGGCGCCGGTATCTTGGCGATCGGTGGCGTAGATTATGGCGGGATGATCGGTACGGCGCGATTTACCGGCTACATGACGTCAGAGGACCCTCGGGACGCAGCAGCGCGATATCTCAAGGATACGGCCAGGTCGAAGCCGGATTCAGTCGTCGGCCTCCCAGAGGACCCTTGGTTCTGGTCGGCGCCACTGTTTCCGGACAGCACCATCGCGCGTCGCGACATAGCTAGGGATCGAAGTGGTTGGGTCTCGGAGATGCAAGCTGCCACTTCACCTCACGTTACGTATTACCGAACGCCGGAAGGGAACCCATTTCAGTTCGACAAGCGGTTGATCACCGAAGTTAAACCGGACTTTGTCACCTACTCAAGCATCGAATCCGTCGACGCCATGCGTCTTAAGGGCAGGACGGACGTGTCGAATGAGGGTAAGGCGCTCGCCGCTCAATTCGCTGAGTTCAGCGATGCCCTTCAGAAGGGATATGAAGCAGACCGCCAGTTTGGCGATGAGGTCATGTTGGTCCAGGACCTGGCATACGTCCAGCCACATGTATGGATATGGAAGCGGAAGCCCACGCCCTAGGTGAGGAGATCGAATGGTTCCTTGACCACCTCCGGGTCGAAAAGGGGGCCAGTGAGCACACGACCCTGGCGTATCACAACGACTTGGAGAAGGCGGCATTCTTCTTCCACAAGCTAGGACTGACCGCCTGGCGTGAACTTGCCGCGCAGCAGCTCATGCAATACGAGTCGTCGCTTGGACCTAAGATCGCGCGCACCACTGCCCAGCGGCGGTTAAGTGCGCTTCGGTCCTTTCTGAAGTTTCTAAAGAAGAACGGGGAAGGACCCTCGACCGATCTGCCAAGTACGGGTGGTTTCAAGAAGGCAAAGTCGCTTCCAAAGGCGTTGCCGATGGAGCAGATGTTGGCACTTTTGGGAATACCGGATTTGTCGAAACCAAACGGAATTCGAGATCGTGCGCTACTTGAACTGATCTATGGCGCAGGACTTCGAGTTTCGGAAGCAGTCGGCCTTGAGATGAGCAACCTGGCATTGGAGGAACGAAGCGTGTTGATCCACGGTAAGCGCGGCAAGGTCCGCCACGTCCCACTTCCAGGCGAAACTGTCGCTTGGCTTGAGCGATACCTCCAGGATGGGAGGCCGCATTTGGCAAAGCGAGCGAACAACCGCGTCCTCCTCAGCGACCACGGTCTGATTCTGCTTAGGCAGACCGCCTACGACATTCTCGAGAAATACGCCAAGCGCGCCGGCCTGCCTGACGGCACAAGCCCTCACACGCTCCGCCACACGTACGCTGTTCATCTCCTCAAAGGCGGGGCGGACCTTAGGGCCGTTCAAGAGCTTCTCGGCCACGAGAGCATCGCGACCACTCAGGTTTACACGCAATTGGATATGGAGGAGGTTCGGGCCAAGTATCTCAAGGCGCATCCTCGCGATTAGTTTAGGCCCGCCAAAGGCTGCGGCGTCGCCACGGAGACGACGGCTACGGGGCCTGTTGGTGAACAAAGAGCGGGCATATCAAGCCATGATCGCCTGATATAACTCCGTGATTAGATGCTGCGGCGGCACATAGTTGGGATCGTTCAGGTATTTCTCAAACGAGCCGCAGGGGTTGTTTGTGTCCATGACGTGCCTGCTCGCGGGAAACCACCTTCCGTAGAACTCGCCCCACGCCTGTGGCAAGGCATCGTATGGGCCGACGTATGTTCCAACGGCGTAGGTTCCGGCGGGAATGATCGTGATGTGAACCGAGGGGTCGTTGACAGGGTAATCGGGCTCGACTTCGATGCATGCATCGGATCTTAGTTGGGACTCAGGGACAGTAGCGGGGTCGTCGTAGTAGACGGCAAGCATTTGTCGATCGACGAGATCATGGGCGGCGGCCCAATTGCCCAGGCGTTCGAATGCAGATGCGATTCCCATGTAGGGTCCAATGTGTCGAATTGCGACTGTTCGCATCTGAGGGTGGCGCCTCACGTCGTATTCCATATCAATTTCCTCCAGCCGGCAGTTTATCGTCAATCTGGGCTTGCTGTCCGTTATTGTCGATAACGACGATTTGGAAGGTCTCTTTCGTGTCCTTCATCTTCGAACGAAGATCTTTCCGAGACAGTTTTAGCTTCTTTGGCAGATCACCAGTTTTGTATTCAACGAACCAATCTTGAATGCCATCGTTGTGGGATCCGGCCACCCTAATACCGTAGGCGGCATCAATCACAACGTCATCGCCATCGAATCTTATCGCAGGAGCATTGGGGGCTTCTGGAGCCTTGTTGCTTGCTGGAGCGTCTGCTTGAAACCACGGGGAATAGTTGAGCCTCGCGGCAAAGAACGGATCCCAACGTGTCAACTGATCCTGGGTGAACTGGATAGGGTCCGCCTTGCCAGCGACGGGCGGCTCGATCGAACAAAACGATCGGTTGAAATGGTCGAAGCCGCGCGACATCACGCTAAATGGGTCGAGAGAGTGGGGAAGGCCGAAAGTGTGGCCCATTTCATGGAGCATCGCCCCGAATGCGGTCGAGACATTTGCCCAGACCGTTTTCCGAAAGGCGCTATCTTCGAAAGTTTTCTCGGGGTCGAGGAAAGTGGTGTTTGCAAATACCCTCGGCACCTCTTTTAAGGTCTCCGGCCACCACTGCATGCTTCCCGAGCCGAAACAGCCTTGGGCGCCTCCACCGAGCGCGAGATGACCGCTCGTTTTCTTGGTGAGGGGGTCGAAGTTCGTGAACCCGGTGATGCAACACCACTTGCTGTTCGATTCCTGGAAATGGCTCTTGACGACGTCGTATGCATGGGAATAGATCCCGTTTCCATCGAGCGCGCGGAGTTCGTCTGCCTTATGGGGTGATTTGATGAAATGCGTAATGACTCTACCGTCATGGTCTAGTTCTAGTGAGAAAGACTTTCGCCCGTAGCCGGCCCGATTCATGGCATCGGCAGTGAAAGCTTGCAGGAGCTTGAGAGCAACATCGAACTTTCGCCGGATTGCGAATTTGTCGTTCTTATCGGTGGTGTAATAGGTTTCGCCGGCATCGGACGCCGTGAGGTAAACGGCATAGACCTTGTAGGGAGTGGTAGCCGGTTTGTAGTCCAAGCGGAACTTCATCGTGCTCGTGCCTGAATGAAGCAGAACCATGTTCTTACCGGGCTTTAGCTCAACGATTGCGGTGTATCGGTGATTGGCGACCGGGAATCGGATCGCCGTATTCCATGAGGCCCCGATTGCCATCTCTGGGCCGTCCGCGGAGCCGTTTACGATGACCACGGGGTATGAAACGACATCGCCAGGTTGGAAGTTGTCGATCGTTAGGTCCGCGTGAAAGGCAGGTTTTGCCAATGCGATTGATAGGCTTAACAGTTCGCAGATCATAACTTTTGGCCCATCCAACTATGGATATACCGGAGGCAAGCCTAGACTCTGCCTATTAAGAGCGGATTAACTGGTCGATAAGCGCAAAACCGAACATACCCAGGCTGACAAAACCGTTGAGGGTGAAGAAGGCCATATTGACCTTGCTTAGGTCGTCCGGTTTGACCAGGCTCTGCTCGTAGCCGAGTAAAAAGGCGGCGAATACAACGCCGATAGCCCACGCAGGGCCGGCGTGAACCATGATTCCGCCGGCGCTGAGCATTACGATCGCGGACAGGTGGCAGAAGCGGCTGATGGTGAGGGCGGTTTGTCTTCCGACCGATTGGGGGAGGGAGCGAAGGCCATGCACGCGATCGAATTCGTCGTCTTGGAGGGCATAAATGATATCGAATCCGGCCGTCCAAAAAACGACGGCGAGTGTGATCGGGATGATCGGCAGGGCCAGCTTGCCGGTCGAGGCGATCCACGCGGCCGAGGGCGCAATACCGAGGGATAGGCCGAGAACGAAGTGGCAGAGCGGGGTAAAGCGCTTGGTAAGCGAGTAGAAGAGGGTGACGCCGAGTGCGACTGGACTCAGCATCAAGGCGAGGGGATTCAGGAGGGCGCAGGCGGCGAAGAAGACGATACAGCTTCCGTAGAAGAACAGGTTTACTTGCCGAAGCTGCAGCAATCCGGACGGAATTGCGCGCATCTTGGTCCGGGGGTTGGCGGCGTCGATGTCGCGGTCCGCGATTCGGTTGAACGCCATCGCTGCGCTTCGACAGGAGACCATCGCAACCACGATCATGCCGAACACCCGCCAACCCGGCCACGGCGTGTGCAATTCATACCGAGTTCCCCACATCATTCCAATCAGCGCGAATGGCAGAGCGAAGATCGAATGCTCCACCTTGATCATCTCAAGGTAAACCCGGAAAGCCTTGACACCGTGAATAGCAGTTGCAGTCACGGAGTTATTTTACTGGTAGCGCGGAATTCATTCCGCAACCCGTTCCAAGGGCTTCAGCCCGCAATCGGAAGGCGGACTGAAGTCCACCAAACAGGTTGCGGAATGAATTCCGCGCTACCAGTGGCCTCAAACCGCCGCAAGTGCCGCGTGATGCTCATAATGCTCGCTGGCGGCTTGGGTCATGGTGGTGAAGTGGGCTCCCTGCTCCCGGAAATGACGGATGGTCTTGCGCAGGTCGGCGATGCTGTCATGGTAGTCGCGCATGCCGAGGGTGATTACTTCACAGTCCTTGTTAGCCTCGAAAAGGGGTACAAGTCCATCGAAGCCCATGTCCAGGTAACCGTGCTGCCCGTCGTGAGTTGCGATCGGGAGGTGTAACAGTTGGTTGTTTCCTTCCACCTTCAAATCGTCTCGGCTGCTGTGGTACGGATTGTGGGGGGCTCCTTTCCAGTTCACGAACATTTTGTAATTCGCATCAGGAACGACGGAGCTATCTGCGAGAATCCCGATCTCTTCCAGGTATGGAACATCGCTCGGGAGAAGTGCAAATGCGCCGGCCCGGAAGGCGGTGCACTTGATCATGTGCGACTTCAGGGTGTCCTTTGCGACCCAGATGATGTTGCCGCGCTCCTTCTCGTCCTCAACGTATCCACGCTCGTTCTCAAAATTGACTTTCATTCCCATCTCATGCCAGGAAGGGATCTTATGAACGAACTCACGGTAATAGAGGTTTGTGTTCGCGCTGGGATCTTTCATCGAGACATGCACGAGCCATGTGCATGGAACAAACTCAGATTCGAGCACTTTGATGTACTCGCCGGTATAGCACCGATCATGCATTGCTCCTTCGCAATCGACGGTGAGAACAATATTTGGCATAAAATTCAGTCTCCTTGAATCACTTCTGCGGCGTCCGGGCCAGAAGGCCGGTGTGTTGCGGTAAGGGTGTAGTGACGACCATGGACGGTGAAGTTCTTCACCTTCACAGACTTCCATTGCGGCGGAAGGTTCGGCTTAATGCTCAACCAACTGTTTCCCTCGAGCTTTTTGGACCACGCCGCGTCCTGCTCTGATACGGAGTCTAACCTAAAACCGAGGAATCCGAAAAGGACTGTCTGCAAACTTCCTGCTGCACCGGTCGTAAAGTAGGTCGTTGGCTTCACTCGTTTCTCCGAGAATAGGAGCAGCGGCTGCCTGGTAAACGGTATCCAACTCTCTTGCCAGGTCTTGTATGCCTTTTCTTTTTCTCCGAGTCGCGCCCAGATCAAGGCGTGTACTGAGTCCGACATCGCGGGCCCGTTTTTGGTCACCTTGTCGGCGAACCGGTCCATCATCACGTTGGCTTGCATTTCGGCTACCGGGTACTGCAGCGGATAGATGCTGAGCACGGCGGCAGCCTGCTTATAACCTCTGAGCTGGTCGTTGTCATAGGTGAGGAAGGACTTGTCGTCGTGGGGGAGTTTGAAGTTTGTTGAGCTGGACATGGAGTCAAAGTCCTTTCCCCATCTTCCTCCTTTCGTTGTCCATTGGGCTAGGAGATTTGTGTAGAGATCGTTGTCGCCAACGTGGTTCTCGTCAGGGCTCATTACATGATTGAGTTCGAGCGGCTTGCCAGGCGTCGATTTTGAGGCCATCGAAAAGCCTTGGCCCACATTTTTGATCAGTTCGGCTGTTTCCTCGTCTCGCATCAACCACAAATCAGATGCCTGTGCCATGCACCAAGCCACGTCACCTGAGACGTGAAGTTCGTCCCGCATTTGCATCGGCGCAACATCGGTTCCAGACGTTGAAGACTCCCAGGCGAACCTCAGTGCGGATGGAATTTCATTCAATCCTGGCTTGGCGACGGCTGAGTTGAGGCGCGTCCTTAGAAGTGTATTGTGCCGATAAAGCGGAATCGCCACCGCTTCTTGAGGATCGAGAAGCATCAGCGCAGGGAAGACCCACGTGTCGGCGTCCCAGAAGACGTGGCCGTTGTACATTTTGTTGCTCAGCCCGAATGGGCTGATCGACATGCCGCCTGCTGGGTCGATCGCGGAGCGGAGGTAGAAGAGGAAGGAGCGAACGGCTTGCTGGTCCTCGGCGGGACCATCGATTTCGATATCGGTCTTCCATCGGTCCACCCAGATTTTTCTTGCCTCCGCATCGAGTTGGTCGAATGTTTCGATTGCGGGCGGTGCGTACCAAGATGCCGGTTCGGCGGGGTCGTTGCCACGCGATTTTTGGATCGCGAGCCAGTTTGGGCTGCGGCCGAGGCTGAGGGTGTAGTCGACGATTAGGTTTGATCCTTCGGCCCTTGTCGCGAGCAGTTTGCCTTTCATGTGCGAAGAGCCAACGGTGATATCGGTCGCGAGCATGTACTCTTTACCGAAAGATCCGGCTTGGCCAAGGTCAAAGTCAACGGTGTGCCCCTTGGTGTCACCGGTTAGGGTCCATCTCTCGGAAATCATCCGTTTAATTGGGTGGAGTACGGTAATACAATCGATGGTGAATCCGAGTTGCGACGTCCAATGGCTTGTCAACTCCGAAGTGCGCATATCTAGGGTCTGCCTATAACTAGAGTCGCTGCTGATAGTTTGTAGCTTTCCGTCGACCAGGAACCCGTTTGGTAGCGGGCTGTCCATGCTTCTGATCTTCTCCTCTCCGGTAGTGTCGTATTCGTCGACGGAGAAGAACGGCTGGCCCTTCGCCCCGCCTCCTCGCCAAAACCGGAAGCCAATTTGCCCGTTCCACAAGAGCGACGGAGTTTTGTCACGGTCGTTTAAATTGGTGATGATCCAAGGGTCAATCGGGTTTTCAACGAATTTCCCAGTAACTGGTTCAGAGATATCCCGACTGCAGCCTGACAAACCAACAAAAATCAGCAGGAGGGGAATACAGGTGATCGGCCTTCGGTTCACAGTGAGAATTCTGACCTGAAAATATGCGGAAAGGGCGGAAGAACATTGCTGTCCCCAATCATCAACAACCCACGTAGTCGTCGTCTCTGTGGCGACGCAACCCGCTCTAGGCGTGTATAAGCATTTGGTGTCGTGGCGTGCTACATCGCGGTAAGCATCCATTCGCTCCGATCGTCGCCACGGAGACGACGGCTACGGGAGCTGTTGATAGTTCGAAACGTTTCTATTAATGCCGGGGGCCGACAGTTTCACAACCTACCGGGATCGGGGCTACACCTTCCAGGCGCTGGGGAGCTTGATCTTGGCGTAGGTGTCGATGGCAAAGCGGTCGGTCATGCCGGCTATGTAGTCGACGGCGCCTTGGATGCCGGGGTAGTTGTCGGGGAGGTTGTTGGGTTGGATGAAGTGCTCGAAGAGCTCTTTGACCATGTTTTGGGCCTTCGGGATATCGGGGTAAATCTTTGGGTAGAGGAGGTAGACGTTTTCGAAGAGCCACTCCTTGAGATCGTTCATGCAGGCGAGCAGCTTGGGCGATACCCGGATGCTGGGCTGATCCAGGCTTTGCAGAATCGCGTCTTGGACGAGCGTCCCGATCCGCTCGGAATGACTGCAGCCGATCACGTCGAACATCTCGGGGACTTCGGTGATGATTCCGCTGCGCAGGGCATCGTCCAGGTCGTGGTTCAGGTAGGCGATCCGGTCGCTAATACGGACAACGGCGGCTTCCAGGGTTGAGGTGGGTTCTCCGTCGTGGGCGGTGAGGTCGTTTCGACCTTTACTGTGACCGCCAATCCCGGCTCGCGTTTCCATCGTCAGGTTTAGGTTTTCTAGGGTGTCGATGATTCGAAGCGACTGCTCGTAGTGTCGAAAGCCGGGTGGCTGATGATCCATAGACGGGAAATCGCTCCAATAGGCGCGAATGGCCTCGTCGAGTGCGGATTCGCCGGCGTGGCCAAACGGGGTGTGGCCGATGTCGTGGCCAAGAGCGATCGCCTCGATCAGATCCTCGTTCAATCGCAGGGCGCGGCCGATGGTTCGAGCGATCTGTGACACCTCAAGTGTGTGTGTCATTCGAGTGCGGTAGTGGTCGCCGGCCGGATCGATGAATACCTGAGTCTTGTGTTTCAAGCGCCGGAACGACTTTGAATGGAGAACTCGATCTCGATCGCGCTGGTAGCACGTCCGCACCGGATCTGGCGCAATTTCAACCTGCCGGCCTGCCGATTCGGCTGCTTTTGCCGCGAAGGGAGAGAGCATGTCCATTTCGCGTTCTTCGATCATCTCACGAACATAAGGAAACACATCCTACAGACGTCGCCTGGACCGTTTGTGCTTCAAACCAACGGCTGTTACGTCGCCACGGAGACGACGGCTACATGGGCCGGTGGGGGACATTGGTTACTTCCTCATTCAGGGTCACCGATTCTGAGGCCGGCTAGTCGGCTTCCGAAATGGATCCAGCCTTCTAGGTTTCCTTGGCGGGCGCCTTGGTCTGACTCAGAGTCGGTGTAGGGGCCGTGGTAGATTGCCATTCGGGTTCCATTCTCGATCTCCATGAAGTGGATGTCGACCCAAAGGGGTTCATAGACTCCGGGTTCGTGGTTCCAGGTCCAACCAAATTTAAGGTGCTTACCTGGTTCGAAAGCTCCGTAGGTTCCCTGGAGGAACCATTCCTGCTCGGGCCACGAGAAGCGATAGGCGCCACCAACATGGGGCTCGATTTCCGCTACTTTCGGCCACCATTGGGTTGCCAATTCTGGGTTTACCCAGTGGTCGAAAAGTTCGTCCGGCGTGAAGCCGTGAAAGTCTCCGTATACGACAAGAATGTCGGAGGGCGAGGGGATCTGCTTCATATTTGAATCTGGGTCGTATGCTTGGTGGTGGCGAGCACGAACGAGGTCTTGATCTGCTGGATACCCTTGATCTTGCTGAGCTTTTCCCGAACCAACTGCTCATAAGCGCGGATGTCGCGTACAACGATTTTAAGTAGAAAATCGAATTCGCCGCTGACGTGGTAGCACTCCAGGATCTCGGGTATTTCGTTTACGCTTCGACGGAACCTTTCAATCGGTTGTTCCTGATGAAGCGACAGGCTGATCATTGCAAGCGCGGTAATTCTCAAGCCAAGTTTTTCGGCATCGAGAATGCCGTAGTAGCCTTTGATGAGGCCGGCCTTTTCCAGCACACGTACGCGTTGCAAAACTGAGGGGGGCGACAGCCCGACCTTCTTTGCAAGATCCGCATTCGTTATCCGACCGTCCTGCTGGAGCAAGGACAGTAACTGAACGTCAACTTCATCGAGGTGCGTCTTCATCAGGTTATGGATCATAGCTTACAGTCTTTCAAGGCAACGGAGTGTTGGAGTGATGGAGTGTTGGAGTGTTGGAGTGTTGGAGTGTTGGAGTGTTGGAGTGTTGGAGTGTTGGAGTGTTGGAGTGTTGGAGTGTTGGAGTGATGGAGTGATGGAGTGATGGACCGGAAATGCAATGCTCCAACACTCCAGTACTCCACCACTCCGATCCGCAGTTACTCCACAATGAATCGTCATGGCCGATAAGTCGATCAGGATCCCGTTCGATAGCTTCACCTTGTCGGCAGTCGTCGACGAGGTGCGGGGGTATTTGGGGGGGAAGGTACAGGATGTGCGGCAGCCAAATGACTTCGAGATCTCGATTGGACTCTATGCAGGTGGAAAGGAGGCGATGCTGCTTTTGTCTTGCCATCCTGAATTTGCGCGGGCGCACTTTATCACGAAGCGGCTAACGAACCAATCGCAGCCACCGGTGTTCTGCTCGACTATTCGCTCGCGCTTGGATGGTGGGAGGCTGGTTCGCGTTGAGCAAGTTCAGGGAGACCGGCTGCTCGAACTCGATTTCGAAGCTCCGTCGGGAGATACGCGGCTGATCGCCGAGTTGATGGGAAAGCATTCAAACCTTATCTTGGTTGACGACTCGCTCAGGATTCTGTCTGCCGCCAAGTGGGTGGGCCAAAGCAAGAGTTCGAGGCCGATCCAACCGAATGCAAGGTACGAGTTGCCACCCGTCATGAAACCCGGCGATACGGGTCGACGAAGTCCATTCCTCACAAAATTGCTAGCTGGGATGGGTAAGGAAGCGCCAGGCCAGGTGACTCCAGTATTGTCACCAGGTCATGGCGCCTACCCGATAAGCGTCGCTTCCTTGGGCTTACCGGAATTCCACCGAAATTCGATCAGTGTAGCGTTGGAGCAATTCTTCGACCTTGCGATACCCCAAGCGGCGGCCGATTCCTTGCGCTCTTCCTTGCTCGCACAACTGAGACGGAGCTTGCTTGCAAAGGAAGTTGCCCTTGCGGAGCTTCGGCAAGCCGAGGAAGCCGGCGATCTTGCGCCAAAGTGGCAGAGAATGGGCGAGTTGATGTTGGCATACGGCAGCGGGTTGGCCCCGAAGGTAGAGATATTGCAGGCGTGGGACTACGATGGAGCCGAAATCAGCATCAAGTTGGACCCAGAACTGGATTTCAAGGACAACGCAAATCGCTATTTCGAGAGGGCTAAGAGGGCGAAGGGAAGTCTGGGCATCGTTCGTGACCAAATAACACGGATATCAACTGAACAAAGTGATCTCACCTCGCTCGTGGAACGGATCGAAATTGAAACCAAGCTTGATCGATTAAAGGAGCTGGAGCGTCAAGCGATCGAGCGTCGATGGATCAACCTGCAAACCGTTCAGGCAGCGAAAAAGGAAGATCGTCCGTACCAGGGCCACCGCATTCGGGAATTGACCGGCCCAGGCGGCTACACGGTGCTGTTCGGAGAGAATGCTGAGAGCAACGACTTCCTAACTCTTCGAGTCGCCAAACCCAACGACCTGTGGCTTCACATCCGCGGCTCTACCTCGGCGCATGTGGTGATTGTTACCAAGAACCAGCCTGACCGCGTTCAACCAGAAACCCTGCGGTTCGCCGCCCGAATCGCCGTTCTGAACTCCCCGAGCAAGCATGCGGGATACATTCCGGTCGATTACACGCTGAAGAAGTACGTCCGCCGTCCGAAGAGTGCGGCCGCGGGAACTGCCGTTTACACGAATGAGAAGACCATACACGTGGATGGGGCAATGGAGTAGGCGGACGAGAAGTTTGAAGCCAAATCCAAGAGCCTAATATCCCAAAATCAAGTTCTTCGCCCCCTTCGGGGGACGTATGTTTCGGCGCACACCTCCGTGGGCTGCGCCCACGGCTATGCTCTTCTCGGCCCTCAGGGGCTGCACTCTCATTCAGCCGCCGACCGAAATCGCACTAAGAACCTTATCCACCTCCAGCTTCTTGAGGGAATCCCCATTTCGACCCTGAATGTAGAACGCAGCGGTCGCGTTTCCTGCCCATTGGCCAACTCGGGCGGCGATGACGTTCCAGCCTTGGTCGGCGATAAGGCGTGAGAAACGGAATGGCATCCCTCGGCCTCGGGGGGAGCGGATTTCCAGGATTCCGGGTGATCCTTCGACGAAGGTGTGTTTGAACACCTGTTGGGTTCGAGAAGGGTCCTTGCCTCTCTGGATCAAAAGCGCTTCGACCGACATCTTTCCAGCGACAACATCCAAGATTGCGGCAGTGACTTGATTGATCGTAGCGGTGGGGACGGGGCGGGCTGAGAAGCTGACGGTGAATACGTCCAATGCAACGGCGAGATCAGTCATCGTCGTGCAGGCGCGAATACCTCCTACGCTCAAGTCGAAAGCGTAAAAGACGCCAAGCAACATGCTGAGCAGACCGGGAGCATCAAGTGTGCATACGGTGATTTCAGTTGCACTAATATCTGAGCGATGAAAAAGCTCAACGGTAGGTTCGCCGGCTATCGCCTTCTTTACAAAGTCCAAATGCAACCGAATAACCTCAGGGTGGGTGCTTGTTAGGTAATAGGAGGGAAGGCTTTCGACGAACGACTTCAAAGCGCCCTCATCTTCCTTTTGCGACTTAAGTTGCCTAAGGAGCCTCTGTCGATAGACCGCGGGATCGGGAGAAAACTGGCCGTCTCCGCGCAGAAGGGCGTCCGTTCTTACGAAAAGTTCACGCAGGAAAGTGCCTTGGGCGGGGGTCCACGCGCCATCGGAAACCGCGCTTACATCGGCGAATGTGAACAGGGTGAGGAGAGCCAGACGATTGAAGTCGGTCACGATCGCGGCGAACTCTTCAACCGTTTGCGGGTTCATGATGTCCCTCACACGTATAAACCGTGCCATGGTCAGGTGCTCCGCAACCAGCCATTCAACGGTTTCACGAATGCCGGTTGCGAGCTTCCATTCAGAGCACACCCTCCGCGCAATTTCAGCACCGACGAGGCTGTGATCTTTCTCGGGATACGCTTTGCCCACGTCGTGCAAGAGGGCGGCCAAGTAGAGCGGCTCCAAGTCGTTAATTCCGTCCTTAAGGTCTCCGAGGAACGAACCGGACGGAAGCGTATCTAGAAACCGGACCACACGCATTGTATGCTCAAACACGGTGTATTCATGAACCGCGTCTGTCGGCACGAGCGTCCGGCAAGCAGCCAGATCTGGCAAGAGTTGGCCCAATAGACCGCATCGATCCATGTTGCGTAGGGTCGCTTCGCCGGTGGAAATCGCATACATGACGGCCGGTCCCCGAACCCCTTCGGTTTGAGCGATCGCGATATCGGCAACTTTGAGGCCGAGTTGGGTTCCGAGGGCGATACCGACTGCAGCTTCGCCTCCATCCGGTTGACCCACGAGCCGCGCCTCCCCCTGAAGGGCCAACACGCCTTTGGACAGCGCGAACCTGGATTGTGCGATCTTTTCGCGTGCGCTCCGATAATAGTTATGCAGCGATACGCCGGAAGCCACGATGCTGGACATCATTTCATACATGTCCATCTGAAGCTGATCTGCAATTTGTGCTTGTCTCTGCCGGGAAAGGATGTCCTGGTGTTTGCGAGCATTCAAATGAAGAAGATTCCGAATCCGAAGGATTTCGTCGTACTCTTTGGTAGGACGTGAGGCGCGCTCGCCGATTGCCTCCCGGAGCCAGTTGGCGCAATGGAAGCACCGAATTCCGCCCGCGCCTTCTTTGAGGTTTGGCTCGACAACCAGGGGCGTGTCGTGGTACTTGTGGAACATCTGCTCGCGTTCCGTCACTTTGTTCAGGATAAACTCGCCAACTTCGAAGCTTTCAACCAACGCCTCTTCCAGTTGCCGTGCCAGCTCGTGGGAGCCGGCAACCAGTCTCATATCCATGAGGCCCGTTCGTGATTTCGCATCCAATCCGGGAGCATCGGAAATCAACCGGTAGGCGTAGCCTACGTCCATGTGGAGAGCGGTACAGAACGCCCAGTGCAAGTCCTGAAAAAGGTGGCGGATCGCCTGATCGAGAGCAGGTGAGGCCTCGTCGGAGGGAACGACGGTGATGTCGATGTCCGAGTGGGGTGAAAGTTCACTTCTGCCGTAGCCCCCAGTTGCGATCAACGCTAGCGGCGGTAAGTCAGGCTGAGATGCCTGCAGGTCGTCGAAGAGGACTTGGACTACCTCATCTGCGATTTCTGAGTGGTGAACACACCAGCTAACGCCTCGGGGTTTTGCTGCCAGCGCTTGGAGGTGTTCCTGGCGCTGCACGGCTAGGGCCAGAATACGTTCTCGGGTAAGGATGTCCACTTACCAAATCATAGTGCATCGTTTCATTGGAAACGAGTGCGCTAAAGGTCGTTTCTAGCTGACGATCGGAATATACAGCCAATGGGCCGAGAACAATGCTCAGGAATAGCCCCATCGCGCAAACGAATGAGCCAAACCGCATCAGCGCAAGACTCAGAACATGGGGCGTACCCAGACGATGTACGACAGCCCATATTGGCGCAACGAGCATTACGAGGCCAAATGCGACGGCGGAGAGTCCGGCTAGAAGAGGTTTGTCGATGAAATCGGACGGAACTTCAAGAAAGGGTAGAACCGCATTTGCAGCCGGTGTTGACGCGATGAGATAGGTGGCGAACATGCCCGAGCATATCAAGCCGAGGGTAACGGCCATAAAACCGAAAAGTGGACCGAGATCGTTTGGTTTAGAATGACGGCTGCGCTCCGGCGCGACGGTAAGGAAAGCGGCACAAAGTGCCGCAGCAACTGCGGCAGGCAAGTAGTTGGTTAACGCCGCAACGAGGCCACCCAAGACGATTGCCACAACGGCGGCGACGGCGGGGCCAATCCTTTTAGCGCCGGCGAGGCGCCACGAAACAAACTTTCCTAGAGCCCAGACCAGGGCGCCCATTGCGGAGACGATGAGAAAGGCGCCTGCCGCTGAAGCACAAAGTACAGATCCGAGCGCGAGGAATTCTGCGGTTTCATCGTTTGAGTCGTGGATGGTTAACGCTCGCCACCCCTCCGCATTAGTGTATATCTTCTCGGCTTGGTCTTTTAGGATGGGCTGCCCGAGGACACGCGTCAGGTTGCTTAACACGGTCATTTCTCCGGCCCACACCTTCTTCGGTGCAAACCTGTAGAGAACCAACACGCTATTTGACGGGTATGTCGTCAAATCGATGATGTCAAGGGCAGCGATGCATGACTTTGTCGAGTGGGCTTTTTTGTAAAGGGTGTCGGCATTGAGGAGGGTGGTGAATCGCACGTATAAGCCACGTGCATTTCCGTAGTCCGCGTGCGACAGTATCTGCTCAGCGGTGCTACGAATGCAGAAGTAAATGTCATCGGAGCGAGAATAGTACAGATAAGCAAGCTGCCAAGACTCCTTTACGCCGGTGACACTGGCAATGGAGCTTCGAGCCTGCATCAATCTCTGGGATTGAAAATCATTCCATAACGGTCGGGAGGATGCTTCGATCCAGGCTTAGGTTGCTTTTTCCAGTTCTCCTGCATTGGCGTAAAACACGGCTTTCATCTCAAGCCAGAAAGGATTCACTCTGTCCTTTGCGGAGGCAGCTTCGGCTAAGGCAATCAAGGTGGTCCGTTCCTTGTCGCTTAGTTCTTCGCGATGAATAATTCGGTGAGCCGCCAACTCCATCCAGAGGCTGGCTTCGGAAAGCGTCGACGGGGGCGCCAGATTTGGAGAATTGGTGTCGATGCAGTTCGACAGGGTTGTGTTAGACGCGCGGGAGGCAACACCCGTCATGAACGGACGAGATGCAGGATGGAGGCAGAGTGTAACAAGCGCGCTAAGAGACGCGCCCAACACTGCCCGTGCAGTCGGGCTCATCTAAGAACCGGAACATGATCCAACTCCAAGCTCCGTGCGATCTCTCGCCTAGCCTCTCCGTTAGGCAAGTGCGCGCGATCTAGCTTTGAGGGGGCGGACACAAGGTGCAGCGTCACAAAAATGACAATGCTGGCGATACAGGCGCCAACAATGGCAGGAGACCAGTAGTTCAGGCTTTCCTTAACCTGTTGGACCTTTAAGCGCCGAATAATGCGATCCTCGAACATCGGAGCTACCTCTGGCTCGAGGGTTGCCATTCTGAGCATGTTCAGGGCGCAATTGGTCGTGTGCTCAAGGCTTCGGCATTCTGGACATACAGAGCGATGCTTTTCTAGAAATCGCTCTTCAGATGCCGAGAGGCATCGGTCTGCTTGTTCGCTTGACAATCGTCCGAACTTCTTGCAGCCGAATACTCGATGTTTCAATCACGCACCGCCTCAATCCAAAGTTTTCTAAATCGGTCGCGAGCGGTGTGGAGGCGCGAGCGTACGGTTCCGATGGGAACTTGCATCACTTCCGCGACTTCTTCGTAGCTGAGCTGCTCCATCTCACGCAACACGAGCGTGGTTCGAAGCTCGGCGGGGAGCTGGCTCAGGAGCTTTTCGATAACGACCCGGTTCTCGACGTTGCCGCCGCAATGGGGCTGAGCAGAGTCGAATTCGACCAATTCGGCGCGTTTCAGGCGCAATCGGTCCATGCAAAGGCGAACACAAATTCGATAGAGATAGCCTGAGAAGGCACGATCGTCTCTAAGCTTTCCGATCTCACGGAACGCCTTCAGGAAGGCTTCCTGGGCGACGTCTTCAGCCTCATGCCGATCCCTCAGCAGGTTTGTGGCGGTCCGGACCAATCTGTTCCGGTGACGAGCGATCAAGCAACCAAGAGCGGTTTCGTCGCCTACTCGGCAACGTCCTACCCACTGTCGCTCCTGTGCGGCGGCTTCACTGGCAATTACATGGGTCATCATTGAGCAAATTGGTCAGTTTTAAACTGCCCCCCTATATCTTACACGACGTGTCGAATTCGATCAAAGTTCGCGATGAAACCCATCCAACTCTTGCTTTCTTCTCGAGTCAAGAAAATTTGCAATAAACACTAATGTTTAATCGTTAGTGTGGCTACCTTACTCGTCGCTCCGAACGTGGCCTTAATCGAGACAGTCAATTGAGAAGACACAGGAGCCGTGGCAACTTTAAACGTCGCGGTCTTCTTACCTCCAAAAACCGCTACGGTTGCCGGAACGATCGCTGAACCGCTGTTGCTAGTTACGCTGATGGAAATACCGCTAGGCGGAACGGCCGCACCCAGTGTTACCGTGCAATTTGAGGTTTTTCCGCCTCGAACCGAAGTTGGGCTCAGTGTGAGACTCACGATCGGGGGTGGATTAATCGTCAGAGTTGCCGTGAGGGTGAGGCCATTCGAAAAGCCTGAAATCATGGCGAGGGTTTGATCGGCAACGGAAACCGTTTTAACGGCAAAGGTTTCGTGAGTGCTACCCGCCGGTATGGTGATCGACCCTGGTACGATCGCTGACTCCGAACCGCTAGTTAGCTGGATGGACATTCCTCCGGATGGCGCCGGACCGGACAAAGTGACAGTTCCGAAGGATGGGGTCAGCCCTACGATATTGCTCGGCTTGAGGTTAAGCGAGATCAGCGATGGCGGGTTAATCGTCAAAGTTATCGATTCGTATTCCGAACCAAGGGTTGCCAAGAGCGACGCGATGGTTTGAGTTGCGACAGCCGACGTTTTGATTGAGAACGTCCCCGAGGATGTACCAGCTGCAATCTTCACTGTTGCCGGCAATGATGCCTTCGCTGTACTCGACGAGAGCTTGACTGTGAGACCGCCAGACGGTGCCGGGCCAGTAAGGATAACCGTCCCAGTCGCCGAGATCCCACCGCTGACGTTGGACGGTTTGACGCTAATGGATTGAAGGGTTGCTGGGCTCAACGTAAGGCTCGCCGAATTTGATGAGCCGTTGTATGTCGCAGTGATCGTCACGACCTTTTGAGCCGTAACCGCAGCGGTACTCACAGGAAACGGAGCACTGCTCTCACCAAAGGGGATAGTAATCGATCCCGGCACCGTCGCTGTTTGACTGTTGCTTGACAGTGAAACGGTGACTCCTCCGGATCCGGCAGGGCCGTTAAGTGCGACTGTACCGCTAGAAGGAGACCCGCCAGTTTCAGCAGATGGACTTAATGTAACGGATTGGAGCGCGAGGGGCGAGACAGTTAACGTTGCCACCTTGGATGTGCCTCCAAGGCTTGCGCTAATGGCGACGGTTATCGAACTGGAAACTGTGGAAGTTGTGACTGTGAAGTTTGCCGATGTTGCGCCACCAGCGATCGTGACCGAAGCCGGAACAGTTACGCCTGAGTCGCTCGACGAAAGGCCAACGACCAAGCCACCCGAAGGCGCAGCTCCGCTTAACGCGACGGATCCGGTAGACACATTCCCACCTACTACGGATGATGGCGATAAGGTCAAATTAGCAACTCCCGCTGGAGTCACGGTCAGGGTTTGAGAAACCAAAGTCCCCGCCATGGTTGCGGTTATTGTCACTGGTGTCGAGGCGCCAACCGCCGAAGTCATGACTGTAAACGTCGCCGAGGTCGAGCCCGCACTGATCGCAACTTGAGTCGGTACGACAGCATCGGAACTAGCTGAGGATAAGCCGACCAAACTGCCCCCAATCGGTGCGGGTCCACCTAACAAAACGGTTCCCGTTGACGACGCCCCCCCGACCACGGTAGCTGGAGCGAACGACAACGATTGAAGTCCTTTGAAAAACGGGTTCTTTGCGACTGCGAAAGAAGAGGACGCAAATGACAACAGGCTTCCGTCGGGCGATACGACCAATTTGTCGACGTAGCCGACGCTAAAGCGGTCAAGCAAAGAATACGTTGATAAGTCAAATACTTGCAGGTCGTTGCCTGTTCCCGCGAAAAGGACCGCTCCATCGGGCGAAAACGTAACTGCTTTCACGAACCCGGTGCCCGCCGCGAGTGGCAGCGTGGAGATTAGCTCCCCGGATGATGAATTCCAGAGCTCTACGACCCCGTTGCTGTAATTGTTGTAACTTCCGGCATCGGCGACGAATTTGCCATCAGGTGAAAAGGCGACTGAGTCTACGCCGTTGACAGCTGCCGTATTGAGGATTAGGCGTCTGCCGGTCTTCAGGTTCGTGATTTCAATAAGGCCCGCACCGCCGTCCACCAGCAACGTGCCGTCAGGCGAAAATGCCAACGAATTAACCACGGTCGCAGAGGTAAGTTGCCGTACGACGAGCTTTTTGGTTGCGACGTCCCACATTTCAATCGAACCGTATGCAATTCCGGAATCGACAAAGTAACCACCAGCGGCAATCGTCTTACCGTCTGGCGAGAAGGCAACGCAGTAAACGTATCCTTCCGTCGTATTCAGTGCGGTGACTTGGTTTGCGGCCACGTTCCAGAGCTCCAATCCGCCGGACCAATTGCCGGTTGTATAGTTGTACTGTTGGCCTCCATCGGCGATCATCGTGCCGTCCGGCGTATACGCGGTTGTGTAAATTGCTGTCACGGTTGGGTTAGGCGCAGATTTGGCGGTTCCACTGGCGACATCCCAGAGAGTCAAAACTCCTGCGGGTACGTTGCCTTCGTTGTAGTAGTAGTAGCCGCCGGTTGCAAGCGTTTTTCCGTCTGGACTAAATGCTTCCGCAAAGTACCGAGCGCCGGTATCAAGCGATGCGAGGTTTTCGCTGGCTACGTTCCAAATTTCC
>Ga0207024_10152_pt1 | contig 20365 bp, 14 predicted proteins | sample Alteio_BWMinCont_44_FD_153470 | JGI IMG/M metagenome (GOLD analysis project Ga0207024, IMG submission 153470) | Enriched cells from forest soil in Barre Woods Harvard Forest LTER site, Petersham, Massachusetts, United States -... | ecosystem: Environmental > Terrestrial > Soil > Temperate forest >...
CCACCAGCGTGTCGCCCGGCTCGGCTCCTTCTATGAAAAAGGGACCCGTTTCCGGGTTGGGACCCTGTGCGCGCTTCATGCCGGCAGAGTCGACACCACTGGCATCGATGGTAGTGGTGATGACGTGATCGCCGGGCTTGATGGTGAGAACGGGCTGATGCGCCCCGAAGGTATTGTGGAACTCTTTGGGCTCGAAGTGGTAAGTTTCAGCGAAGGCGATGCTTCCGAGCGATACTGCCAATACGGCGCGAAGGAGCGTTTTCATAAGCGATTGTACTATGGTGCCTCAGCGTGGGGCGTCCAGCGAGCACCACCGGAAAACGGCCACGACCGTGACTTTCCCCAGGCTTGTGGCATCTTATATTGCGAGGACGGCCGTGGGACGGCATGAGCACGGAGACAAGCATGAGCACGAATACCATTGACGGCGACGCGCGGGAAGTTCGCGAAGAAAGCGACAGCCTCGGCAAAGTAGAGGTCCCCGCGCAGAAACTCTGGGGCGCGCAGACCCAGCGCTCTCTGGAGCACTTCAGCATCGGAAAAGACCTGATGCCGCGGGAGATGATTACGGCTTATGCCACGCTGAAAAAAGCCGCCGCCAAGACGAACCGTGCCGGAGGGCGTCTCGATGACAAACATCGCGAGTTGATCGTCGAAGCCTGTGACGAAATCCTTGCCGGCCGCCATGACGATATGTTTCCCCTGCATGTATGGATGACGGGAAGTGGCACGCAGTTCAACATGAACGTGAACGAGGTAATCTCGAATCGTTGCTGCCAACTCGCCGGAACGCCGCTGGGAAGCAAGACCCCGGTTCACCCCAATGACCACGTGAACATGTCGCAGTCCTCCAACGATTCCTTTCCCTCAGCGATGAACGTCGCGGCTGCGGTGGGTGTGAAGCAACGGCTGATCCCTGCGGTGAAGGCGCTCCAGGACTCGATCTCGGCAAAGGCCGAGGAGTGGAAAGACATCGTAAAGATTGGACGAACGCATATGCAGGACGCCACACCGCTCACGCTGGGCGAGGAATGGTCAGGATATGCGGGGATGCTCGCGGACAACATCCAGCGAATCGAGGATGCCTTGAAGGGCGTGTATCGCCTCGCCCTGGGCGGCACAGCGGTAGGCACCGGCATTAACGCCGCTCCTGGATTCGGAGATGCGGCGGCGGCTGAAGTCGCCAAACTTACGAACCTGCCGTTCGTCAGCGCACCGAACAAGTTCGCTGTGCAGGGTGCGCACGACGACCTCGTCCAGCTGTCCGGGACACTCCGAACGCTGGCGGTATCACTTTACAAAATCGCGAACGACATCCGCCTGATGTCCTGCGGTCCGCGAGCGGGCTTTGCCGAACTACAAATCCCGGAGAACGAGCCCGGCTCGTCGATCATGCCCGGCAAAGTAAATCCCACACAAGCCGAGGCCTTGACCATGATCGCGGTGCAGGTAATGTCCAACGATGTTGCGGTCGGCTTCGGCGGCGCCGGCGGGTATCTCGAAATGAACGTCTACAAGCCCCTGATCATCTTCAACATTATGCACTCCATCACGATCCTGACGGACGGATGCACGAACTTTCGGAAATTCCTGATCGAAGGGACGAAACCGAATTTGAAAAAGATCAAGGAGTACGTGGACCGCTCCCTGATGCTGGTGACTGCGCTCTCGCCGGTTATCGGTTACGACAAAGCGTCCAAGATTGCTCACTACGCATTGGACAACGATCTGACGCTAAAGCAAGCCGCGCTGAAGCTCGGGTTTGTTACAGAAAGCGAGTTCGACCGGGTGGTCGATCCAGCCAAGATGGTACATCCCTACGTTGCGAGCACGGATTAAACCTCAACAAAAGACACGAAAGGAAGTAACGATTATGCCGATCCCAACAACAGAAAACCAGTCGGACGTCGTACTTGTGGGCGCCGGGATCATGAGCGCCACCTTGGCCGTCCTGCTGAAAGAACTGCAGCCCCATCTGAACATTGTCATTTTCGAGAAACTGGAGAGCGCCGCCGAAGAAAGCTCCAATGCCTGGAACAACGCCGGCACAGGCCATGCGGCGCTTTGCGAGCTGAACTATACGCCACAACGAAGCGATGGAAGCATCGACATCTCGAAAGCTCTGGAGGTCAACGGGGAGTTCGACCTCTCGCGGCAGTTCTGGGCCTATTTGGTCAAGCAAAGAGCGATCAAAGATCCGCAGTCCTTTATTCATCCTGTTCCCCATTGCAGTTTTGTACGCGGGTCAGAGAATGTTGCGTTTCTCAAGAAACGCTTCCAGGCGTTATCGAGTCATCACGCTTACCGGGAAATGGAATACTCCGACGACAAGAAACAAATCGAGGAATGGTTTCCTCTCGTCATGGAAGGGCGCAATCCTGCCGAGATAGTTGCTGCGACGCGAAACCGGATCGGCACGGATGTCGATTATGGCGCGCTTACCGACGACCTTCTCAATTCTCTGAGCGGAAAGGAAGGTTTCTCAATCCACTTTTCCAAGCGGGTGCAAGGACTCAGCCGCATTGGCGATGGATGGAGTGTCCAGGTGAGGGACGAACAGACCGGAGCGCACCGGGATGTGCAAGCCAAATTCGTCTTCATCGGCGCGGGCGGCGGATCCCTGCCGCTTCTGCAGAAATCAGGCATTCCGGAAGGGCACGGCTATGCCGGGTTTCCCGTGAGTGGGATCTGGCTGCGCTGCGATAATCCGGCAGTTGCCTCTCGCCACGATGCCAAGGTCTACGGTAAGGCCTCCGTCGGGTCGCCTCCGATGTCGGTGCCGCATCTCGACAGGCGCCACGTTGAAGGCAAGATTTCGCTGCTCTTCGGTCCCTATGCGGGTTTTTCGACCAAATTCCTCAAGCACGGATCGTATTTGGATCTCTTCGGCTCCATCGATCCTGAAAACATATTGCCGATGTTAGCCGTCGGCCGAGATAACGTCGCTCTCACGGAGTACCTGATTGGCCAGGTTCTCGAATCCCAGGAGCAGCGATTCGCCGCCCTCCGCGAGTATTTTCCAAAAGCAAATGAGGCGGATTGGAAGCTCGAAGAGGCCGGCCAGCGCGTGCAGATCATCAAGAAGGACCCAACTCACGGCGGTATTCTGCAATTCGGCACCGAACTTGTCACCGCTGCCGACGGCTCCCTAACCGCTATGCTGGGCGCGTCTCCTGGCGCTTCCACAGCGGTCGCGGTCATGATTAAAGTGGTCGAACGATGCTTTGGAGAAAAACTGAAAAACAACTCCATCTGGATGCGTAAGATGCGGGAAATGATACCGTCCTACGGTCACTCACTGGCCCAGGACGCGGAGCTTTTGCAAAGGGTACGTACTGAAACTGGGGCTGTATTAAATATCAACAACGTCATGGTAAAGGAGCTCACTGCAAAATGATTCGGGCATATCGTCTTTACACCGGACCGGACGGAAATTCCCATGTGGAAACAGGAAGCGTCAGTGGAGGTGAATTGGTGCAGGCGGAATCTATCCAGTTCAAAGAAACGCCGGCCCATTCCTCGTTTGACTGGCACAACGATCCAATCCCCCAATATGTCATCACGCTGGCTGGCGTACTTGAATTTACAACGCTAGGCGGAGAGACATTCACCATCCATCCGGGCGACGTCCTGCTGGCGGAGGATCACACCGGCTCGGGCCATAAGTGGCGTCTAACCAACGATGACCCGTGGAAGCGGGCTTACGTGGTCTTCAAGACGGGATCGAATACGCGTTTCGTGCCTCAAGCCGCGGCAAATCAAAAGGAGAAGGTCGCCGTAAAATGATCGGAGGAGGAAGTGTTCGGATTTCCCCAAAAAGATAACACTTTTTCCAACCATCGGTGTTCCAACCGCGAGGGGGATCCCGATGGACGCTGAGCTAACAGAACTCTACCGCAAGCACTGGTACCTGATGGTGATTCTCCTCACCGCCACGCTCATGGCGGGATTCGTCCTCGGGTGGACGCTGCGACCGATGTTGGACAAGCAAATCATCATCCTGCCGGAAAGAGGATCGGAGCCGCGAAGCATGCCGAGACCGACCTGACAGCGGGACCCGCTGGATGGCGTCCCGCTGATCCATGCAAAATTAGAATCTGAAATGCAGGCCTAGTTGAATGATGCGAGCCTGGTTCCCCGTGACCAGCGAAGTGATTTGCCCGAAGGTAGGGCTGCCTAGGCGCGTGTCGGGGTTGGCGAAATTCGCGTGATTGGTAAGATTTAACACCTCCACCCGGAACTGGGCCGAGAACCGCTCCGCCGAGAAATCCTTCAGCAAAGATCCGTCGGTGCTGAAGAAATTCGGTCCGGCGCCAAAAGTGCGTCCCGCGTCTCCGAAAGTGTACGCCGCGGGCGCCGCGAAAGCGCTGGTGTTGAACCATTCCTTGATGCTCGGGGAACCCGTATTCGGATCGCCAACCACATTTGGCCTTACACCGTCGGAATAGGAATTGGTCGAATTGGTCAGCATGAACGGACTAAGAGGCGTGCCGGTATGGAATTCAGCAATGGCCCCGATCTGCCAGCCCTCTAGCAGCTGGCTGAGAATTCGCGAAGACGGGCTGAAGGGCTTGCCTCTTCCTACCGGCAGCTCGTAGATCGAACTCACGACGATGCGGTGGCGGATGTCGTTTCCGGAAAGTCCCCAGTCGTTGCCTTGGTTGTAGTAGTTGGTAAATGCTCCCGCGCCTGCTGTGATGCCGAGGGGATTGCCCAAATCGCTGCGCGAACCAAGGTTGTCCAGAAATTTCGCGTAGGTATAGTTGGCCTTGAACTGCAGGCCGCTCGAAAGCCGCTTGTCGATCCCGACGTTCAGTCCTTGGTAGTTGGATCTTCCGATGCTGTCTCCCAGGATTTGGACATTGCTGAACTGCGGGTAGGGCCGGAGCGACTGAAGATTGCCAGGCCCCAGCAGATTGGTCGGCACCTGGTTGATGCTGATTGGAACGACCGCCGAAAGGTCGTGCCCTAAAGTCCCGAGGTAGCCAACATCGAGCAATATGCTTTTGGTTAGTTGGTGCTGGATATCCAGGCTGGTTTGATACAAGTAGCCGGTCTTGCGGTTCTGATCGAAAAATTGCACGGCCGTCGTGGGTGACGTGCCCACCGGTACTGCGCCGTAACCGGGCGTGAGATTGGCGGTGGTCGGGGACGACACTTGGGGGAACCCATTGGCGAGAATGAACGCAGGCGTGGCGCCGTTGTTGGTCGCCAGGAAGGTTCCCTGAGTGCTGAAGCCGGTATAGAGAATTACGGGCGCCGCAAAGTCGTATTCTCCCGCATAGAGGATGCCGCCTCCGCCACGCACCACCCAGTTTTCGGAAGGTTTCCAGGCGAAGCCGATCCGCGGGCCGACGTTGTTCAAATCCCAATTGTGGGCGTATTGGCTCTGGCCGTTGATTCCCGAAAATGTGATCACACCGGGAGTCCCGGAAACCGGATTTATTTCCGTCGGATTGAATCCGTTTTGATGGCCCGTGATATCGCGCCGCGGGCTGTCGACGTCATAACGCAGGCCCAAATTCAGGGTTAGGTTGGGAGTCACTTTCCAATCATCCTGAACGTACCCGGCATAAGAGTCAATGCGCGAGTGCAGCGGATAACTGGCCAGTACCGAGCCTTGATTTACCCAACCGAGCAGTAAGGAAGCAACACTGCTTCCGGTGGCCTGATTATTGAAGGTGAGCGCCCCTCCGGCTTGATTCAGGTACAGGTCTCCATCCTTCCCGTAGCGATAGTCGACTCCGAATTTCAGCTGGTGCGCGCCGATAATCTTGGTAAAGTTGTCCGCCAACTGATGGGCTTCCACGGGAGTTTGCAGCCGCTCTTGGCCGTTCGAGCACGAGGTACATCCAATGGACGCGTAGCCGTTGACGGTTACCGACGGGAAGAACGACTGATTCGCGCCTGTCAGGCCGATTGATTTATCGATGCTCGTATTCGCGCCAGCTGAGATGCTCAAAGTCTGGCGGCGGCTGAGGGTCAAGCGCAGTTCGTTGAATGCACTGGCCGAAATATTGCGCACCCAGGTGACGCTGCCATTGTAGTAGTAGTCGTGAATCATATCGCCGAAGTTATCGGTTCCCGGCGTCGGATAAATCGACGCGGTGGTCGTAGTATCCGGCTGCCCCAGGAAGCGTCCATAGATCCGGTTTGTATCGTTGAACGTGTGATCGATTCTCGCAACGTAATTGTTAACGACGGTGGTGGCAGGGTCATTGGCGACAAAATTGACGCCGCCCGAGGCTCCCGAAATGTTCGGGGCGGGATAGAATGCCGCCAGTTTTGCACCCACCGGATCCAGCAAACTGGTAGGGATGATATTGTTGGCGAACGGCTTGCCGGTGAGTGGGTTCTTGACGATGAACTTGTCGGCTGAAAAATTTCCGAGCAGTTCCGCGGCGGTCGGAACAACCAGATTCTGGGTGGTCGCCAGAACCTGCTGTCGCCCTTCGTAGTTAAAGAAAAACCAGGTCTTGTTCTTCCGGATGGGGCCGCCAACACTGGCGCCGAACAGATTGTAACGCAGAATTGGCTTGGCTTTTGAGAAATAGGTGTTTGCGTTCAGCGCATCGTTACGAAAATATTCGTAGGCGGATGCGTGAAAATCGTTGGTGCCGGACTTGGTCGTCATTTGCACCACTCCGCCGCCGGACCGTCCAAGCTCTGCGGCGTATTGACTCATATTCACGTTGAACTCCTGCATAGCCTCCACCGGCGGGTCGAAATACAAGGTCGGAGTGCCCATGCCAACGTTTTGGACCGTGCCCCCATCGATGTAGTAATTGGTGTTATCTCCGCGTCCTCCCGCGATCGCAAATGTGGCGCTCGATCCGCTGTTGAGCTGCACGACGAAGCCATTGAGACGAGTCAACTGGTAAGACCGCCGGTCGATGAGAGGCATATCCGTGATCGTCTCGTTCGTCACAACGTGCGAAACCGCGGATGAATCGCCTTGCAACTGTTCCGCAGTAGCCTCAACGTTGACCTGCTGCGTGACCTCCCCAACGGTGAGGGTCACATCCACGCTGCTTATTTGTCCCGTTTCGACCTTGATTCCCTTATTGGTTTGAGACTCGAAGCCATCTTTCTTGACGCTAAGATCATAGACGCCTGGCTGCAACAGAGGAAAGGAATAATATCCATCCGTATTAGAAACCGTTTCGCGTCGATCACCCGTATCCGTACGCGTCAATTGGGCGACGGCGCCCGAGACGGCGGATTGAGACGAATCTAAAATCTGTCCAGTGATTTGGGTACTTTGCGCAAATAGACTACTTGCGCCCAGCGTTATGGCGAGTAAGACAGCCGGCAAAGACAGTTTTTTATGCATAAAATCCCCCGTTCGAATCATGAAATTCCAGGTCGATGGTCAGCGGCCGCAGTGCCGCGCTTTTGTTCTTAAGTTGAACCGTGACGGCCTTGTCAACGGAATGGATTAGCGACAGCGAAAGAGCCGGGAGTCTTCTTTTAAAAACTCAACGTCCTACGCTGACGAGCTGCTTCCAGAAAACGCCTCAACACCGGGGCGAATTTCGAGAGCAGAGCCGAGGTTGTTATTAGACTACTATCTTGATCGAGAATGCCATGTTCGTTTGGCAGAGTCAACAAAAAAGCTGCCGACTTTGGTTTGAGAACGTACCAAAAAATGGCTAGTACGCTTGGATCGCATGGTCCAAGCCATCGATTCCGAATCATCATCAGCGCACGAATCATTCAATGATTCCATATGATTGGCGTGCATGCCACCGGTGATCGCAGGCGCCAGCGGGTGAACGCCAACGCGGCGCCTGTTCTATCAGCCTACCGCCGCACTGTTGTTTTCGTTCTCACTGGCTGGCGCCGGGGAGCGTGCCCCCTCGGGGAATCAAATCAATACTAAAAGATCGCACGACGATGCCGATGCGACAGCCTCTGCAGGCGAACGCTGCCATCGCCTTATTTTATGCGGCTTAGAAGAAGATTCTACAGCAGTCTCGAATGCGTATCGGTACGGGAGTTCTTTTGGGACCTGTAGGACTTTTGAGCAACAAACCGCCGCTTTTGTTCTTGACACCAGCCAACAAGCGTGGCATTCTCTACTGGAATAGTAGCCTATTAGCCAGGGGCTGCCACACTTTCGTGGTTGTTGCTCCCACAGGCCCCAGTAGCAGGATGAATCAGTATGGACTATTTTTCGGCCGACGATATGAGTCTTAATTCGACGCTCGAACGCGCTCTCGACGACGCTTCCGCCGGGTTGAAGAAGGCGGCTTGTGACTTGGGCGCAGAAGCGGTTGCGGTACTTTTCGCCGCGGGTTCGCAAGTGGATATCACGTATTTTTGGAGCAGGCTAGCCGACCGGACGCCAAAACAACAGTTGTCGAGCGCTGGCCCAGAGTACGAAGCACTGAAGACGATAAGTGGATCAGTGAGGGCGGGAAACCCACTGTTTCAGACTCTCCGTGAATTAATTTCGCCGCAATCGCAATCGTTCCTGCTTTTCCCCTGGCGAATGCAGCAGCGTGTAGTGACGGTGGCCTTCTGCTTTCGATCGCCGGCGCCTCCTCATATTCAGGCGTCTGAGGCCCTCACCGAAAAGCTCGGCCTCATCGGGTTGGCCACTTTGTCGGTGAAAGAAGTGGCAGACCTGCGCTCACAACTGAAAACAGTAACCACCCGGCTGGCGGGACGGAAGTTGGTGGAGCGCGCCAAAGGTGTGCTGCAGATTGACCAGGGAATCACCGAAGCGGGCGCGTATGAACACCTGCGAAAGCTCAGCCGAAGACGGCGAATAACCTTGACAGCGGTAGCGGAAGAAGTGGTTCGAGAGCGGAATCTGCTTGACACCCCTCGACGTTCTTCTCCATAGTATATACAGTCAGTAGTTTTAGTAGCGTAATAACGTTTGGTGCCGTTCACTTTGCGGAAATACTCCCCTGGTGTTTGCGGCGCTTCGCATCCACCGCCCGAGACCAGGAAAGCATCACGGGCTCCGAGGCCTTGCCGAATTTTCGGAAGGCGTGAACGAACGCAGTTCGCATTCGCTCACTGTTGCATCTTTTACGGAGCCTTTATGCGGTTAATTCATAACTTTTTCATCCCATTCATGATCCTGAACCTCGCGCTGCCGACGGTATACGCGGCGCCTCCCGGTGATATTCAGCCAGCCAGTCCGGCAAAATCGGCGACCTCGGGACAACAACACTGGGCGTATCAGGCAGTGAAACGTCCGCAAGCGCCCAGCGTTCAGCAAAAGGATTGGGTGCAAACGCCGATTGACGCGTTCATCCTGGCGCAGTTGGAGGCTAAGGGCATCAAACCTTCGCCGGATGCCGACCGGGCCGTGTTTATTCGCCGGGCCACGCTGGACGCGTGGGGAGTCATCCCTACTCCTGAAGCCGTCAAAGCCTTTGTGAGCGACCGTTCGCCCGATGCTTACGAAAAGCTGATCGATCGCCTGCTGGCATCGCCCCACTATGGAGAACGTCAGGCTCGCCGTTGGCTCGACTTGGCCCGATACGCGGACAGCACCGGTTTCGAAAACGATAAAACGCGCGGCAACATGTACCGTTACCGCGATTACGTGATCAACGCGTTTAACCAGGACAAACCCTATGACCAGTTCGTCAAGGAACAGCTCGCTGGCGACGAGATTGCGCCGGGCAACCAGGATGTGATGGTAGCCACGGGTTTCTTAGCCGGTTACCCGGACAATCATAATGCTCGCGACCTGGTGGGCAGGAAGTATCAAATCACCACCGACATGACCGATACAGTGGGCGCCGTATTTCTTGCCCAAACAGTGGCGTGCGCCCGGTGCCACAACCACAAGTTCGATCGGATTTCCGAGAAAGAGTACTTCCAGCTCCAGGCGTTCTTTGCCAATACCAGCGAAGTGGCCAACATTCCCGCCAAAATCGGGCCGGACGAAATCGCATATCGAAAGCAAGTGGCCGAATGGGAAGAGGCCAGCAAGGACGTTCGCGCCCAGCGCAAGGCGCTCATCGATTCGTTCCGGGAGGAAGGCACCAGGTACTACCACGAGCGCTACATGACCGACGCTCAGGCGTCCATCTTCAAGCCGAAAGACCAGTGGACCGCCTTCGACCGCTGGATCAATCACCGCGTCGATTACATCACCACCGACGAGAGCGTAGCCTCCTTTCTGGATATGGCAGGTGCGAATCCCAAAGCCAAGGAATACAAACCCGAGTATGCCGAAAAACTCGAACAGTACAAAAAGCTGAATGAAGAATTGAGAAAGTTCGACAAATTCAAGCCGACCAAGGGATCCGACACCTTTACCGCGATGACGGAGTTGGGGCAACCTGACAGCCCGCCTACCTTCCTGCTCTTCGGCGGCAATAACGATCGCCCGGTGGAGGAAGTACAGCCGGGCTTCCCCGCTTCCATCGCCAATGGAGAGCAGCCCGTGATCGTGCCCACGGCGACTTCGTCCGGACGCCGTACAGCATTGGCCAACTGGATCGCCAGCGCCAATAATCCGCTCACCGCGCGCGTCTTCGTAAACCGTGTGTGGGCCCAGTACTTCGGCCACGGCATCCTCGAGACCGTCAGTGATTTCGGCAAAGCGGGTGCGAAGCCCAGCAATCCCGAACTGCTGGACTACCTGGCTGACAATTTTGTCAAACAGGGTTGGAGCGTGAAGAAGCTGCACCGCGAGATCCTCCTGTCGAGGGTCTACCGGGAGTCCTCAGACTACCGTGAAGATGCGTATAAGGCAGACCCGGAGAACAAGCTTCTAGCGGTATTCCCGCGGGTACGCATGGAAGCCGAAGAGATTCGCGACTCGCTGCTGGCTGCCGCCGGCAAGCTGGATGACGACACCATCGGTGGCCCCAGCGTCTTCCCGCCAGTGCCCAAGGGATTGAACGGAGGGGCCCTGTGGCAGACCTCCAAAGATCCTCGCGATTACACCCGCCGTAGCCTGTATATCTTCACCCGGCGCAGTGTCCCCTACCCGATGCTGGACAGTTTCGACATGGCCTCGTCGCAACAGGTGCATAGTAAGCGCGTGGCCACTACCACGGCGCTTCAGGCGCTCACGCTTTACAACAACGATCAGGTGTTCGGATGGTCGCAGGCCTTGGCCAGCCGGGTGATCCGCGAGGCGGGCGACAATGAAGCGGCTCGCCTGGACCGGCTCTATCAACTACTGTTTGCGCGCAATCCGGACAGCGAAGAGAAGACCACGCTGTTAGCGTTCCTGGACAGCCTCGAAAAGGTCATCAAGGACCAGCCCGCAAAAGACACACCGGTCGCAGCAATTTCGGCGCGGGAAGCTGCCTTCGTCGATCTGGTACATACCGTCGCGAATTCAAACGATTTCGCTTACCGGTTTTAACTAAGTAACATTTGACTATTTCAAAAACTATATTCAGAAAAAAGGAGACTTGACATCATGAGTAAGAAAATATCGCGTCGAGAGCTTTTCGTAAAAACTGCTGTAGGTGCCGGTGGAGTTACGTTGAGCATGCTATTGCCCGGGGGCGGTTTGTTGAGCAGCCCTGCCATGGCGGCCGCAACGGTGGATCCGCTGGCGCCGAAACCGCCGCATTTCCCGGCTAAGGTGAAGTCCGTGATCTGGCTGCACCAGAATGGAGCCCCCAGCACGCTGGACCTGTTTGATTACAAGCCGGAACTGGTCAGACTCGCCGGCCAGGAGGTGCCTGCCTCCTTCCTGAAGGATATCAAGACGAGTACCCAAGGCGGCCTCGGCAAGCTGTTCGCTTCCCAGAACCGCACCTGGAAGCAGTACGGACAGAGCGGCGCCTGGTTCTCCGATCTGGTGCCGAATCTGGCGCAGCATGCCGACAAAATCGCGTTCGTCAAGGCCAGCACCACCATCGGCGCCACGCACGATATTTCCATCCTCAAGCTGAACACCGGCGACGTGAACCCCGGACGCCCATCGCTCGGTGCCTGGGTGACATATGCTCTCGGTAGCGCCAACCCGGATTTGCCGGCGTACGTGGTGCTGTACTCCGGAAAGAAGGAACCGGAGGCTGGATCGGTGAACTGGAGTTCGGGCTTCCTGCCGGCGGTTTACCAAGGCACGGCCTTCCGTCCCGGTCCTTCTCCCATCCTCAACCTGGAGCGGCCCGCTGCGATCGGGGCTTCCCAACAGCGCGACAACCTGGATCTGCTAAAACGTCTAAATCAACACAGCGCCGCCCGGTATCCGGAGGACACCGAACTGCAAGCGCGTCTGAATTCCTACGAACTGGCTTATCGCATGCAGTCGGCAGCGCCCGAAGCGGTAGATCTGAGCAAGGAAACGGATGCCACCAAGGAGCTCTACGGGCTGAATGATCCGGCCAGCAATGACTACGGCACCAGCATCCTGCGGGCTCGGCGTCTGGTGGAGCGCGGTGTGCGCTTCATCCACATTGTCACGGGTCCGGTGGATGTGCTCGGGGAGAAAAGAAGCTGGGACGCCCACGAGGACCTCGATAAAAACCATGCTGCAAATTCCAAGGCGGTGGAAAAGCCGATCGCCGGGCTACTGGCCGATCTCGAGTCGCGCGGGCTGCTGGATTCAACGCTGGTAGTCTGGACGGCGGAGTTCGGCCGGACTCCTTGGGGAGAAAGCGGCAACGGGCGCGATCACAATCCTTGGGGCTATACGCAGTGGCTGGCCGGCGGCGGCATCAAGGCGGGATCCACGTACGGCGAGACCGATGAGCTCGGCGTGAAATCGGTCGGAAAAGCTGTCGACACCTATGACCTCCACGCGACAGTTCTCAACCTGATGGGATTGGATCACCTGAAGGTGACGTTCTTGAACAATGGCCGTTCGGAGCGTCCAACGGTGGTCTACGGCGAAGTGGTGAAAGAACTACTGGCCTAATAAGGTACACGCGGCTTCAGCCGCGTCTCTGTCCGGTATGGAGGAGACGCGACTAAAAGCCGCGTGTACCAAGGAGAATTCATAATGCGGAAAATAATCATTATTCTTGGAATTTATGGAGTTTTAGTAAGTGGCCTCATGTTTGCCCAAAGCGTAGACGACTTTGACGCCTGGATGAGAACTATCGACGAGAAGAATCAAAGCGTGCAGCGTAACATCGCCGCCAGGAACTCTGATGCCGCTACGGCCGATGCCAAGGAGATCCAGGAGACGTTCAAACTGGTGGAAGGATTCTGGGCGAAACGCGGCAATGCCTCGGATGCCGTCGAACTCTCGCAGAAAGCCGAGCAGCAGGCAGCCCAGGTGGTGAAGTCGGCCACCGCAAAGGATTACGACGCGGCGTCCACACTGTCCATCAACATCGCGCAGACCTGCACCGCTTGTCACCGGCTTTATCGTCCGCTCTCTTAGATCAGACCGAGGAACTGCACGAGCGGATTTCACGCCGGCCCAAGTGTGGTTAGGCGCGCCGACTGAGCTTCTCCCCCGCCTCAGGCCCCCGGCCTTTGTCCGCCATTTGTGGCGCCCATTCCTGTCGCGCTCAGCGTAAAGGGTAATCCCCGGCCGGAAAATTCCCATTGCTCAGTTGGAACCCGATGACGGAAACCGCGCGATGCCAAACGTGATAGCTTTGGTTCATAACGGACCAGCCGCGATGTTGGCCCCATGGAAGCGCCACGGGAAGTCACGCAACTGCTGTCCTGCGCGAACTGGGAGGCAACGCCGCGGTATAGGCCGGCGTGTCTTAGAAATGGAGTCTGAACGTTGGGAGCAGGTGGCCGGGCTGCATCGCGCGGCCCTGGAACGTGAAGAAGGCCAGCGAGCCGATTTCTTGCGAGGTGCCTGCGGCGGGGACAAGGGCCTGCTCCAGGAAGTTGAATCCCTGCTGGCCTCCGAGAAGGAAGGGAAGAGTTTCATGGAATTGCCGGCCAAGGAGGCAGCCGCTAGGGTTGTGGCTCTGGAAGAAGCCCGGCAGCCAGTGCCCTTGTCTACCGGAACCCGCCTCGGCCCTTACGAGATTCTCGCGCCCATCGGTGCTGGTGGCATGGGCGAGGTGTACCGCGCCCGCGACCCGCGGATTGGCCGGGAAGTCGCGATCAAAGTACTGCCCGCCGCCTTTGCTAGCGATATTGATCGACTGCGGCGCTTCGAGCAGGAAGTGCGCGCCGCCGGAGCGTTGAGCCACCCGAATATTCTTGCCATCTTCGACGTGGGCCATGAAAACGGTTCGCCGTTTATCGTTTCCGAGCTGTTGGAAGGGGTGACGCTTCGCGAGCGCATGCGAGCCGGGTCGATTCCGACGGCCACTGCGATCGAATACGGGCGGGAGGTCGCTCGCGGCTTGGCCGCGGCCCACGGGAAAGGCATCGTCCACCGCGACGTAAAGCCTGAGAACATTTTCATTACGAATGATGGCCGCTTGAAGATTCTCGACTTCGGCCTGGCTAAGCTAACGCAGCCTCCCGGCATCCCAGAGGGCGGCCCGACGCAGACTCTCGAAACCCAGCCCGGTATGGTGATGGGAACGGTAGGATACATGGCGCCCGAGCAAGTGCGCGGCGAGAGCGTCGACACGCGCGCCGACATCTTCGCCTTTGGTTGCGTGCTGTACGAGATAGCGACCGGCGAGCGGGCGTTCGCGCGCCCGAGCCGCATCGAGACTCTAGCCGCGATCCTCAACGAGACCCCTTTGCCTCCGAGCCGTCGCCGCCGCGAACTGCCGCCGGGTCTCGACGGTGTGGTCGCGCATTGCCTGGAAAAGGACCCTGCGGCAAGGTTTCAGTCGGCGCACGATCTAGAGTTCGCGCTCGCAGCGCTCACTTCCCGCCGGGCGCCGGACGCCCCACGGCCGCGAGCCGCTTCGGTAGCTGTGCTGCCCTTCGTCAACCTCAGTGCCGATTCGGAAAACGAATTCTTCGCCGACGGAATCACCGAGGACGTCATCGCCCACCTCGCAAAAATCAAGTCGCTTAAAGTGATCTCTCGCACCTCGGTTATGGCGTTCAAGAAGAGCCACTGCAGCCTGCGCGAAATTGCCGAAAAGCTTGGCGCCGCCACCCTGCTCGAAGGAAGCGTCCGGCGGGCGAGCAACCGAGTACGCATCGTCGCCCAGCTCGTCGATGCTGCTACCGACGAACATGTCTGGGCGGACACCTACGACCGGGATTTGACCGACATCTTCGCCATCCAAACCGACGTCGCACTGAACATCGCCAACGCGCTGCGTGCCGAGCTGTCCAAGGACGAACGTACGCGAGTGGGCCGTCCGCCAACCTACAATCTCAAGGCATACGAGCTGTACCTGCGGGGGCGCAACTGGTTCTATCGGTTTACCGAAGAAGGGTACCGCCATAGCGCAATCGATTTCGACGCCGCGATTGTCCTCGACCCGGGTTTCGCCCTGGCATGGGCGGGCATCGCGGAGACTCACTCTCAGCTTTGTATCGACGGCTTCGTTGACAGCGCTCCCGAGGCGGCCATCAGCTTGGCCAGGGCAGCCGCCGCCCGGGCGCTGGAAATCGACGAGGAACTGGCGGAGGCGCACGGCATCTCGGGGCTGATCCGTTTCGTGTTCGATTTCGAGTGGCCAGGCGCCGAACGTGAGTTCTTAAGGGCGATCGAGCTTAGCCCCGGCAGCGCCCAGGTGCACGGCCACTACAGCTGGCTCTGCGCGTCCCTTGAACGGTACGACGACGCCTTGCGTGAGGTGAGGCGCGCGCGCGAGCTCGACCCGATTCTGATCCAATCCGATGTTGCTACCGTTCTCTTGCGGGCTGGACGGACCGAGGAGGCTTTGGAAGAGGCGCGGCGCTCCGTCCGCGACGAGCCCGGAGCGCCCCGTTGCCACTCAAACCTCGGTTGGGCCCTTATCTTCCACGGGGACCAAGCGGCGGGAATTGCATCGCTGGAGCACGCGACGACGCTTTCCCCCGACTCCACGCTGTTCTTGTCGCAGCTTGGGGAGGCCTACGCCCTTAACGGCAACGTCGGGCGGGCGCGGGAGATCCTGGAACAGCTGCGCGATCGCGCCACGCGCGAATTCGTCTCGCCCTACCACTTCGCCTATGTCCATGCCGGCCTCGGCGAAGCCGATGCTGCCATTGATTGTCTCGAGCGCGCTTTTGAGCAGCGCTCTGGCGCGATCTATGGAATCAAAGGCTCGTTCCTTTTCAGAAACCTGCGCGGCCATCCTCGATTCGAGTCGCTGCTGCGCAGAATGAATCTATTCTGAGATGCCACGAGCAGGATCATATCTCGAACGAACTCGGTCCTCTGCACGAGACCGCTATCCTAAGGAGTCTGGCTCCGAGCTGTAACTTAGTTAGTCCAATCGGGTCTCACAGTGGGTACGAGTGATGGGAGGTTGTATGATCGACCTGCGTGTTGTAGTAGTTACTGCGGTTCTCGTATTTCCGGCACTGGGGGCAGACCGTGACAAAAATCACAACGACGCCTTTGTTCCCGGTACGGCAGATGAAAACAAAATCATCAAGGAGGTCCGCCACGCGCTAGTGACACTTCCTTACTATGGCGTTTTTGATGATCTTGCCTTTCGCGTTGACGGCGGCACTGTGACCTTGTTAGGGGCGGTGACCCAGCCGGTACTGAAATCCGATGCCGAGAAGACGGTGAAACGTGTGGAGGGTGTAAACCAAGTCGTCAACAACATCGAAGTTTTGCCGTTATCCCCAATGGACGATCAAATTCGTCGCGCGGTGTATCGGGCGATTTATGGAGACCCAGCTTTATCGGATCGATATGGGTTTCGCGCGGTGCCCTCGATCCACATCATTGTCAGGAATGGTCGTCTGACATTGGAGGGAGTAGTGGCCAACCAGATGGACAAAAGCCTCATCAATATCCGAGCCAATAGTGTGCCTGGCATCTTCTCGGTCACTAATAATCTGCTGGTCGAAAAAGAGTAGCTCGCACTTCGGCTCGTCGGCAGGGTGGGATCGTCCTGGAACTTGGCAGCGGACAGCTTGCCAATCCCGCGCCGGTGTCGAAATCCCGCTTGACCTGGATGGCGCAGGCCCTTATATTATCTTTATACCGAGGAGCGACTATATGAAGACACTCAAAGGGTTCCTTTTAGCAGCCTTAGTACTGGCGAGTCCCATGCTCACATTCGCCAGGGGAGAGAACGCCAGGCTACACAAGATCAATCCCGATGAGTGGCAGAAGTCACCCAACAGAAATCGAGACATGGGGGCGCCGTCGGGTGGCAGGATCCATGTGGAAACAGGGCCGCCCAAGGGCGAACAGAGCCGCACGCGGGCGCGCGACATCTCGGCGTTCAGGAAGTAAATCCCGGAAAAAGCCTGCTCTAATTGACCTCGAAACGGATATGCAGGTGTGCGGGGCCATGCACGTTTAACGCTTCGCGCGGTGGCCACGGCTCGTTGGCAGCTAGCTCGAAATTCTTGAATCGCGCCAGGAGGTCCGAGAGGGCGATTCGAGATTCCAAGCGCGAGAGCGGCGCACCGAGGCAGAAGTGAATGCCGTGGCCGAAAGCGACATGCGGATTGGGGTCGCGGCTGATATCAAACCGATTCGCCCCGGGGAATTGGCTGGAATCGCGATTCGCCGACCCGATCATTGCAAGCACGAGGTTTCCCGCTGGTATCATTTGCCCGTGCAATTCTACATCGCGCCGAGGTGTTCGCATCATCCACTGCACGGGTGAGCGGTAGCGCAGCACCTCCTCGATAGCGGCGGGCAGAAGTTCAGGCGCCCGACGCAGACGGCCGAGTTGGTCTGGGTGCTCCAATAAACACAAAACGGTGTTGTCGATCAGATTTGTCGTAGTTTCCTGGCCGGCCACCATGAGGAGCTGCACGAAACCTCGGATCTCTTCTGCGGATAGGCTTTCCCCGTCCACTTCGGCTTCCACCAAACGCGTCAGCAAATCGTCCTGTGGCGCGTTACGGCGCCGCTGGATCATATCTGCCAGATAGGCGTCCATTTCAAGCGTGACTGCAGTGAAGTCGCGAAGGGCCTGTTCAGCTTCCTGGCCGCCGGAGCGAGTGTAACTAAGCCTCAAGATGACATCGCTCCATTGCTTATATCGCGCCCAGTCCGCAGTCGCGACACCGATCATCTCGCTAATGACCTTCATGGCGAGCGGACCGGCGAAGTCGGTAACCAAATCCATTTCGCCCCGCTCGATGTTGTGATCCAGAAGCTGGCGCGATAGCTCCCTGACCCGAGGTTCCAGATTCGCCACCATTCGGGGCGTGAAAGCGTGTGAGACGAGGGCGCGCAATTTTGTATGTACTGGCGGGTCTGAGAAGATGAACCACTGAGGCGCGGGCACACGAGAACTGAATAGTTCGTGATCAGTCAGCGCCTTTTTCACGCCGGAATAGTCGAAAATCATCCACGCGTCGAAGGGCGGCGGCACGCGGAGGAGTGGCGACTTAATTCGCAGTTGATCGTAGAGCGGGTATGGGTTGCGGCGCGCTTCGTTGGAGAAGAGGTCCATCATAAGCCCCTCTCATTAATGATAGGCGCAAGATCACAGAGTCCAGGTGCAATGACCCTTCTGATAAAACGAGAGTTGCCCGCCTTCGCTCACCATCAATACGGCGCCGAATTGTGACGCACTGATCGCTGCCGCGGTTCGGCCACCTTCCCCGACGTCTTCATCCTGATCCATTGGGGGGCGATGACGCAGGATCGCTCCGAACGCCAGCAGATTCGAATCGTGATCGAGCACCACACTGCCATCGATCTGGGCGATGCTTTCGAGTACCATCGGTGAAAGCTTGGTAACTAACTGCCCTCGTAGCAGATAGTGGAGTTGGTTCTTAGCCCCAGCTCTCTCGGGCCGGTCACTTTCCAACAAATCCAGACCGCTCACCAACTGGCGGACCTTCTGTTGGTCTTCCAGGACCACGAACATGCCACCGCGGCGGTGCTCGGCAAGATTGAGAGCTGCAGTGAAGAGTCTGGATGATAGATCCTTGTGCCCGGTCGCAGACTCCCACGCCTCATACTTCGAAACTGCGTCCGTCAGATGCCAGCGCCCGTCCAGAAAGCTGAACAATTGAACGCCTTCGCCGAATATCTTGATCTCGCCGTTCGGTGTGAGCACCAGGCATAGGTGCCCGCCGCAAAGGGTGGCTTGGCAGTGCATCCGGTAGCGACGCGCACTCGGAACCGGAAGCTCTATTTGGCTGAAGGGCCGCGCCCACTCCTGCACATCGACCAGCTCTACCATAAATCCTCGCCTGTCGACCAGCGCGATGGTGCGAAGTCCGTCGCAGATGCGGTGAAAGCTCCGAATTGAGGTGAGGTCGCTCGAATAAGGAAGCGCGTCCGCCGGCTCGGGAGGCAGCGAGTGACAGGCATCCGGATACGATCCAAACAACAAGGCGCCGGTCGAGATTCGTTTGTCTTCATAGGAGCTGAGGGCGCTGATTCGCAACACATCGATCGCTTCGGAAATTCGATCCGGACGAACAGCCATGCTCATCGGATCGTCGAAGACGCTTCCGTCCAGAAACGCGGAAACGTAACGATCTTCGGGTAGACCAGAGAAAATCGTGGAACTTCGGGTGGCGGTTTCGCTGTCGAAAAGAAGGTTGTACCGCGCAGAGAGAAACCTGACGATGCTCCGAACCATCTTCTGCTCGTGATCGCTAAAGCGTCTTCCATTCACGAGTTTGTACCGGTCTCCAAGCCATGCGAAGCTCAGGCCGTCCTCGGTCGCACGGTGGAAGGTGATTTCCGTTGTCGATTCTTGATCCTGTCCGACAATATCGAGGTGGCTAGAGGGCAGGAAATATTGAACGCCTCGTCTGAGTAGTTGTCCATACAACACATTCAGAACTGGCGTGCCGTTTTCCGCTGAAACCATAATCATGAGATGTTCGGGCTCGGCCAACTGATACCACGAAGTTATTCGAACTCACTGGACGACGCGGCGCCGGCGCGGGGGCAATCCGCTTGCCTCCGGCGGAGCCCATTTCTGGACCATGCCACAGACGGTGCTTTTGTAGTCATCCAGGTCCATCGGTTTGTGGACGAACTCATTTGCCCCAAGCGAAAACGCGCGATCGACGTCGGCTTTATTTTCAGATGCCGTAAACACAACGACTGGCGTTTTCTTGGGGCGGTAGAGCGACAGCACTGTGTGGCCCGAGACTCTCGGGATGTTCAAGTCAAGAATGATAAGGTCCGGCTCGAAGTCGGATTCACCAAGTATTTGCAGCGCCTGCTCACCGTCCCGTGCGATATGGAGATGAACCGGTATCTGGCATTCTTCGAGCGCCTGGCCGATGAGAAGCGCGTCTCCGGCATTATCCTCAACGAGGAGCACTTCGGGGGTGCCCGCTGGAGCCACAACGGCAGTATTTTTATCAATTGTTTCGATGTGTCCGTCCTCGGTGCAGATATCGACTTGCGCGTAAAACCTACCGCCCTCTTCGAGTACCCGCTTCGCTGCCG
>Ga0207024_10153_pt1 | contig 20329 bp, 20 predicted proteins | sample Alteio_BWMinCont_44_FD_153470 | JGI IMG/M metagenome (GOLD analysis project Ga0207024, IMG submission 153470) | Enriched cells from forest soil in Barre Woods Harvard Forest LTER site, Petersham, Massachusetts, United States -... | ecosystem: Environmental > Terrestrial > Soil > Temperate forest >...
TGGTAAAGTAAAAGGCCGCAATGATGAGGATAATAAGCGCTATGGAACTCAGCAGGGTTACCTGTATGCCATTCAGGTTGAAATTGGTTTTAGATGGAAAAACAAGCGATAAGAAACGGGGTTGTATATACATGCTGTTGGGGAAGATATTCACCTTGTAGGGTGATTCTAAAAAGCGCAGATTAATACCGCCTTGCGAAGCAATCATAACCGTATCGGCAGTGGGGTTTAAGATAGCAAACTGGTAAGGCAGGTGAATGTTCTTGTCATTCAATGCTTTTCGTACAATCGAATCTACCTGCGAAGTATCCAGGTGAGGGCTTAGATCATGATACACGTTGATGCTCACCAGCTCATCGAAAATATCATTCATCACATCGCCGCGGTGCAGAAGGAACTGCATCTTTTTATCCAGCGAATCACTGTTTTTTCCTTCAAACTTGATACCTGTGCCAAAATCGCTTTTTGGCAGAGAGTCATGCGTTAAATAGCTGCTGCTGTCTTTGCCCGTGATTACCCCATTCGATTCAGTGGTAAGCACTTCAATGGTTTTTACATTATAATTATTGGGCCGGTTAATTATAAAACCATTGCGGTCCCGCAACGTATCTTTCACTATCCGGCTACCGGGAGATATGCTGTCGGGTGAGGCGAGCCAACGCACAGCCTGTTTCCTAAAGTTAAATTTTTGGGCAAGCCTGGCATTGGTGCTTGCTTTTTCTATCCGGTAAACCACATCATTCATTGCTTCGGTAACATCCTGGTCAAAGTTCCTCTCTGTCACCCGTATAGTGTTGCTGATCCAATATATTTGAACCCCAATTAAGGCAGATAAAATCAGGCCAACAAAAAAGCTCAGGAACAATAAATTACGCCGGTTCATATTTGCAAAGATAAATAACCTGTGCCCATTCGTTTAAATAGAATGAAAAAATATTACCTTTGCGCCCCTTAAAAAAGGAAAATGACTGTGCCAGTAAAATTTTTCACCGGAAGTTCAAGCACCGAGCTTGCCCAAAATATAGCCGAAAGCTATGGGCAACCGCTTGGCAAGATGACTATTCTGCGCTTTAGCGACGGTGAGTTTGAACCTTATTATGAAGAAAGCATACGGGGCAGTAACGTATTTCTTATCCAGTCCACAAATCCACCTATAGAATACTTTTTTGAGCTTTTGCTCATGGCCGATGCTGCTAAAAGGGCTTCTGCCAAGCAAGTGGTGGCTCTGATGCCTTATTTCGGGTTTGCAAGGCAAGACCGCAAAGACAGGCCGCGTACCGCTATCGGCGCTAAGCTGATGGCCGATTTGTTGATGACGGCAGGGGTTACCCGCATCATCACTATGGATTTACATGCTGACCAAATACAAGGCTTCTTCAATATACCGGTCGATCATTTGTATGCTTCGTATATTTTTATCCCATATATAAAAGGACTTAATCTTCCTAACCTCACCATTGCATCACCCGATGTTGGTGGCTCAAAAAGAGCCAGCGCTTATGCCAACTTTTTGAAAACGGATATGGTGATTGGTTATAAGCAACGTTCCAAGGCAAACGTAGTGGATAAAATGACGGTTATAGGGGAAGTAGAGGGCCGTGATATTATATTGCTCGACGACATTGTAGACACAGCCGGAACACTTACCAAAGCAGCAGATATGATAATGGATCATGGCGCAACCAGCGTCCGGGCACTTTGTACACATGCCGTTCTGTCGGGTAAGGCTTATGAAAATATCGAAAAGTCGAAGCTTACAGAATTGGTGGTTACTGATACTATTGCGCTGAAACACCAAAGCCCTAAAATTAAGGTATTGACTACAGCACCCCTGTTTGCCGACGTAATTAATAAGGTTATCAATTTCGAATCCATAAGCTCTAATTTCGTTTTTTAAAATCAAGTAAATAAATTTCAATTTCCATGAAAACACTATCCATAAGCGGTACAACCAGAGAAAATGTGGGCACTAAAGATGCCATTAAGATGCGCAAAGCAGGCAATGTGCCATGCATACTGTACGGCGGTTCAGAACAACTGAACTTTATGGTTGAAGAAAAACAATTCTCAAAACTCTTGTATACCCCTGATGCATACCTTGTATCATTGGATATTAATGGCAAGCAAGCCAAGGCTATTGTACAAGACGCTCAATATGACAGAGTAACCGATAAAATCTTGCATGTAGATTTTATGGAAGCTGTTCCCGGAAAATACCTTACGGTTAAAATACCTGTTGTTACACACGGTTCGCCGGTAGGTGTTAAAAAGGGCGGTAAGCTCCAAACCAAAATACGTCGTTTAACGGTAAAAGGGTTAGTGGATGATCTTCCTGATCACATTACCTTGGAAGTTACCAACCTTGAATTAGGACAATCTGTCCTGATCAAGGAACTTAACTACGACAAGCTGAAGTTTTTAGATCCTCAAAATGCTGCTGTAGTAACTGTACGTACCACACGCGAAGCGGAAGCTGCTGCTCCTGCTCCCGGTGCTTCTGCCGCCGCTACTCCTGCTGCTGGCGCTGCTGCTCCTGCTGCCGCTGCTGCTGCTCCTCCTGCCGCTGCTAAAAAAGAAGAGAAACCAGCTGCTAAAAAGTAAGTAATATGATTTGATAATTTGATGATTTGGTAATTTGATAATGCTGTGTCAAACTCTTCAATCATTAAATCATCAAATTACCAAATCATCAAATGAATGAACTCATTCCTGATCACAGGGCTTGGTAACATTGGTGATGAGTATAGTGGTACCCGTCACAATATTGGATTTGATGTAGTAGATGCCTGTGCTTTAAAATGGGGTGTTAAATTTGACAATAACCGCCGCTACGGAGCTGTAGCCGAACATTCATTAAAAGGAAGAAAGATAGTTTTATTAAAACCTTCTACCTATGTAAACCTGAGCGGGAAAGCAGTCCGCTATTGGTTGCAGGAAGCCAATATTCCCATATTCCATCTTCTGGCAGTGCTCGACGATCTGGCATTGCCATTCGGTGCGCTCCGCATAAAAACATTTGGAAGCGATGGAGGGCACAACGGGCTTAAAAGCATACAAGAAATATTACAATCAACCAACTACTCCCGCCTGCGCTTTGGCATTGAGAGTAATTTTCCAAAAGGCGGACAAGTGCAGTATGTGCTGGGCAAATGGACCGAAGCGGAACAAAAAACATTGCCCGAACACATAACCAAAGCTGTGGAGGCTATTGAATCTTTTTGCCTTATCGGGGCGGAACGAACCATGAATATGTACAATACCCGGAAAGGGTAGGAGCCCTGCGTTTATTATGTATGAGGTGCAACAGCACTGGCCGTGTCGGCATTTCGTTTAAACACAATTATAAATGATTGCGGGTCTATATGGCGCTGCTTGATATCGTCGCCCCAGAAAGCGTGCCATCCCATGTTGCTGAAAAAATCTATAAAGCCAACAGGTGTATAATAAGTATGTGTATAAGAATTACCCCACTGAAATATTTTTTGGGGAACACCCGGTTGCGCTACCCATGAATAGCTGATATTGCAGAATATAATATACGCAGGCTTATTTTTTTCAATTTCATCTATCATTTGTTGCTGCATCACCATATTGTTGCGTTGCTTGTCTACCAGTGGATAGGTATATAGATAGCCCGTAGCAGCCTTCCGGTTGGCATAAAAATAAATTTCGGGCTCTGAGCCCATTACAGCTATCTCATCGGTATCGGAAGTATGGTCTTTAATGTATTTTGATATTTCGGGAACTTCGCTGAAAGGATTACCCCAATAGGCCATATCGCACACCTGTGATACCGGCAGGCTAAAATAATATTTACGGCTATCGTACATGACATAGAAAACTAATACGAGGAGGGTTACAAGCAATGTTTGCTGCAGTTTTAATACAGGCAGGCGTTTCCTCAGTTCTTTTACAAGGAACTCAATCAATAGGGCTGTTAGAAGACCAACAACGGGCATGATTACAATATAGTAGTGTGGGCGAAAATAAAACCCCGAGCTTACCACGCAGGCAGATGCAAGAATAAAGCCTACGACAAATACTTTCTGGATGCGGCTATATGAATCAAGGAATAAAGCAACAATCCCGGCCAGTGATAGTATCCATAAATAGTTGTAAACGGCCCAAGCCGGTGTAAAGGATGCCTTCACGTAAATTTCGATAATATCCAGTCCCTTTACTGCTTCATATTCCGAGGCATATTGAACGGTCCAGAGCCAGAAGTCGTGGAACTGTCCCGTAGCTACAATAACCAGGAAAATAAATAGGTATGGGATAATTACTCCGATCCCGAACCGGAACAATCTTTTAATAGTTTCCTGCCATGATTCTTGTTTTTCAATTTTCATATAAAAAAACAGGAAGAGGCCAAAAAATAAGATGAGAAAAAAGGCTTGCTGTTTCATCAGGAATGCCATTCCCATCATCAGGCCGATAAAGAAAAGCGTTAACGGCTTACCCGATTTCATATACCCTGCCAGCAATAGCAAGGCAATGGAGGTATAAAAACAAATGCAATGGGTGGCATGTGCGGCAAACCCGATAAACGGAAGCCCGATAGCCATAAATCCATAAATAGTGGCAGTTGCCATGCCTATAAAGGGGGTAAATAGTTTTTTAAAAGCAGCAAACAAAAAATACATGGTAGCCGCATTCATAAACATAAAACCCGTATGTATTCCGGTATTGCTGTGCCCAAAAATGAGTATAAACAGGGCATACATAAAGGATGTACCTGGTAGTTTCATAGAGTACCCATTTTTAAAGGGCGCAACTCCATGCAACAATAAATTGCCCATGTAAGCATATTCTCCTTCATCTCTTTCTAATGCAATGGTAAGATACCGGTAACGGATGTAACTTACAATGGCAATCATGATGAAAAGAACCACTAGCGTATAATCGCGTTCCGGCTTTGGGGGAGGAACAACAGCCTTTTTGGGGGAGGCTTGTTTTACTACTGATTTCTTTTTGCTCACAGATGAAATAATTTAATGCAAGGGAAAACTATCCGTGTCAAAAATAATAAATTAAATGGATGATATTTATGTATGCTTTGCTGAACTGTGCTCCTTTCTATGCGAGTAAACGGCATACTATTGCTGTGCATTTATTTTTTGTAATAATGCATCGGAAAGGTTGATGCCGCGGGCTTTTATATCATTTACGGATACTCCTTTACTAAGAAGGATACGGGTGTATTTTATCAGGATTGTTTCGTCGTTCATACTTTGTGCACAAGCAAGTAAATTGTAATAAGCTTGCATAAAATCAGGGTTTATTTGTATCACCTTTTCAAAATACTGTGCTGCCTTGCCCTGAAGGTGGTCAAAGTTCAGGTAGCATACACCTATGTTATTCATTGCATCGCTGTTTTTTGGGTTTATGGCCAGCGTACTGTCCCATGAGGTAATTGCATTTGCAAATTCTTTCCTATTATAATACAACAGGCCCAGGTTAAAAAAGGCTTCTTCTTTTTGCAGGCTAAGCCCTATTTCCATCTTGAATTCTTTTTCAGCATCTGCCGGCATACTGTCCTTTGCGTATATCATGCCCAGGTAACTATGCAAATGAGGAATCTTTCCGTTTGTTTTTTCTTCTATCGTTAGAAGAATATTTTTAGCCTCGCCTGTTTTTCCATTTTGGTATAAATCATGGGCTTCACTCAGCATAGCATCCAGCGTTGCACTGTTCCGGAATGAATTCGGGTCATTCATCACTTTATCAATATCAAATTTTTTAGCGATATAAAGGATATAATATTCATCAGGTACTATGCTTCCGTAGAAAGAGGCGACAACCCTGAACTGGATATTGTCAATAACCTTTTCGTGGCCTATTCCAAAGTAATCGCCTGTGGAAATGAAGAGTACGGAATCCTTCTGCCGCGAAATAAAATTCAGTAAGCGGTTAAGGACTATATTCATATCGAAAGTATATTTATTATCCGTAGAAACGGTGTAACGGGCTGAAGTGTCTCTGTCAGGATAATAGATAGTTTGCTGGGTGAATGCGGAAGTGGGCGAAACAGCATAATCAATGAACCCGGCCTCGGGCATTTTATCTAAATGAGAATCGCGGATGTATTTTCCCGTCCGTTCAATGTTAGAGAATAGTTCGGTATAGTCTTTATAATAAGCTATAAGGCCAGCCAACATGTTAACTGCAAATAGGCCCGTGAGCAGGTAGGTGAAATTCTTTTCTACTTTCAGTGTATTCCGTAACCTGTTTAATGGCGGAATGGTGAACGCACTTTTTTTAGCAATAGGTGCAAGCCACGAAGAGGCAATAAGTGTAACAAAGATGAACCCATAATGGTTTGCCGCAAACTGGGAAAATATTACGTTGTTGGTGTAATTGAAAAGCAATAAACCAATAGTTGCAGCAAGGTAAAAAAGTGTAACACCTATTTTGGGCAGATAATATAGTGTACAGAACAAAAATATGCCAACCGATAACAGGAAAAGCACAGTAAATGTGAATGAACTTGTAGTGCTTGTATAAAAGAAATTAGAATTCCAGAAGTTGAGGGTTGAAAGTTGAGGTATGGGAATAAGACTCATCCAAAAAGTTCGCAGCGACCTGGCCATGCGTTCTTGATCAAATCCAAAAAACCAATTGCCGCTATAGTGGTTTCCTGCCGGAGGCGATATCCATTTCATGGCAATATAAATACCTATTAATGTAATAACAGCTCCCACCACAACCTGCATGGGCTTATATTTTTTTCGTAGCGTAACGTCTTGTGCAAAAAGGTAATCGGCTACCATCATACCTAATAATCCCAGGGCCATTATAACAGCATGCCCTGTGGTATTTGCCAGGCAGAACAGGATCAGAGAAAGCCCTATATAACGATTTTTCCATTTTACCTGCTGGTATAATGTGCAGAATAAAAACACAAAAAATACAGTGAGCGCGTATCCCCGTGCTATAAGCGAATATTCAAAAAATAAAAAATAGCTGAACGATACGAGTACCTTTTGTAGTTTGGTGAAGGGGGCATAGCGGGCAATCAAATACACTGTTCCCGCAGCAAGCAACAGGTGGAATACCTGGGCAATTACCGGGTTATCTGTAAAACGGCTGAGTATAAAATCGACGAAATAACACCCGAACGGGGTGCATTCGTTGGCCATATTGCGTAAGAACTCACCGTAGTTATGTGCCGATGCGCCTACCAGCCACACCTGCAACTCATCACGCCACATTTCATGGTGAAATACACCTATCAATCCTATAAAAAGAAAAGCGCCTACCAGGGAATACACAAACACCGGCTCCGCTGCTTTGGGCAGTGGAGTTTCTATCGCATGAGCTTTTTTTGCGACTGGTTTTTGTGTTTTAAGTGGAGTACTCTTTGGAAGGGGTTTTGCCATATTATGGTTTCTCTGCTATAACTAAAATTAAAGTAGGTAGACAAATATATGGGATTTTTAATACTAGCTCATCACACATAGCTCATAGTTCTTAATTCCCTATCTTTGCACCTGATTTTAACACAGCACTATGTCAAAACACTGGTCACAATATCAAACGGAATATGCTACTTATTTTGCTTCGGCAGAAGTACAAAATTCCATAAAACAAGCATCGGAATTATTAACCAAAGCTGACCGAATTTTCTTTGTCGGTAACGGCGGTTCTAATTCCATCTGTTCGCATATGATGGAAGATTATATGAAGATGGGGCGCAAGCGTACCATGTCATTTACTGATGCGGCTATGATAACCTGCTATGCTAATGATTATGGTTGGGAACGGGCTATGGAAGAATGGATTATTGCTCAATTTCTCCCAGGCGATTTGTTGGTGGCCATCAGCAGTTCCGGCGAATCTAAAAACATTCTGAATGCCGCCCGCAAGGCAAAAGAAATGAATGGTACGGTAGTCACCCTCAGCGGATTCAATAAAGACAATTCTTTAAGTAAACTGGGCGATGCTAATATCGTTATCCCTGTTAAAAGTTTCGGCATTGTGGAAAATTTCCACTCCATGCTATTGCATGTGATCTTGGATGATATGCACTTGTAAAATAGCTAAGAGGTAAGAACTGAGAGCTAAGAGTAAGCTAAAAACTAAGAGCTAAAAGTTAAGAGTGAAAAGCTATTGTTTACTTTTTAGGGTTTTGACTATAGCTACAAGCATTGAAATCAATTCATTGATTTCTTTATTCAGACTTTTATATTGTTTTTCATCTATATACCCCGAATCTTTTAATAGGGAAAGCCAATAGTCTGTTTCATTAGCTTCTTTTAATGAATATTCATTTTTGAAATGAAGTCTGCCTTACTTTGTCCGAATTTAGCCTCGCTTATTAAGGCTCCTATTGCAGTTCCACTCCTCAATATCTGTTTACTTAAAACATATTCCTTATTTTCGGAAGATAAGTATTGGTGTAGTTTTATAATTCTAAGAGCAAAAGCATAGCTCTTATTCCGCAATGGATATTCCATACTCTTAGCTCTTAGTTCTTACCTCTTAGTTATATATTTTAGCTTTCTTGCATGAACGGATACCTGTAATCCGTAGGTGGTACAAAGTTTTCCTTAATAGTACGTGGCGAACTCCAACGCATTAAGTTGTACATAGAACCTGCTTTGTCATTGGTACCTGATTTTCTCGCTCCGCCAAAAGGTTGTTGTCCAACTACTGCGCCTGTTGGTTTATCGTTGATATAAAAGTTACCCGCACTATGTGTAAGCCTGGTAGTAGCCAGTTGCACCGCATGGCGGTCAGTAGCGAAAATAGCGCCTGTAAGAGCATACGATGAGGTGCTGTCTACTATATCCAATATCTCTTCAAACTTTTTATCTTCATACACATATACCGATAACACAGGTCCGAAGATCTCTTCGCACATAGTTTTATAGGATGGGTCGGTTGCTTGAATAACGGTAGGCTGTATAAAGTATCCTTTTGATTTATCAGAGTGTCCCCCGATGATTACAGAAGCATTCTTGTCTTTTTTAGCGTAGTTAATGTAGCCTGTAATTTTATCGAACGATTTTTCGTCAATCACTGCATTGATGAAATTGGTAAAATCATTTACATCGCCCATTTTAAATGATGCTAAGTCGGCTTCTAAAAATTGCTTCACTTCTTTCCAAAGCGATTTAGGAATGTATGCTCTCGATGCCGCAGAACATTTTTGCCCTTGATACTCGAACGCACCTCTTGAAAGGGCAGTTGCAACAGCTTTGGCATCGGCTGAAGGATGCGCCACCACAAAATCTTTTCCACCTGTTTCTCCTACGAGGCGTGGGTATGTTTTGTATTTGCCAACATTATCGCCAATGGTTTTCCATATTCCGTTGAATACTTCCGTAGAGCCGGTGAAGTGAATACCTGCAAAATCTTTATGGGAGAAAATAACCTCTCCTGCTTCGGGACCCGAGGTAAATACCATATTAATAACTCCCGGAGGAACCCCTGCTTTTTCAAATACTTCCATAATAATAGATGCGGAATATATTTGTGTGTTGGATGGTTTCCAAACCACAGTGTTGCCCATTAACGCAGGTGCCGATGGCAAATTACCTGCAATAGAAGTGAAGTTAAATGGGGTAAGTGCAAACACAAAGCCTTCCAGCGGGCGGTGTTCCATACGATTCCAGGTAAGGGGAGACGCTTCCGGCTGATGGTGATAGATTTCAGTCATGAATTGCACATTGTACCTGAAAAAGTCTGCCAGCTCGCAAACAGCATCAATTTCTGACTGGAAAACATTTTTCGATTGACCGATCATGGTTGCTGCATTCATAGCCGCGCGATAAGGGCCAGCCAATAGGTCGGCAGCTTTCAGGAAAACGGATGCCCGTTGTTCCCAGGGCAAATTGCTCCATTCGTATTTTGCTTTCAGAGCCGCATCAATAGCGAGTTTCACATGTGATGCATCTCCTTTATGGTATTGGCCAATAATATGTTTGTGGTTATGCGGGGGCGATAAGATAAATACCTTCTTGGTATGTACCTGCTTACCGCCTATATGCATAGGTATATCTTTCTTTTCACCCATCATCTGTTTGATGGTATTCTTTAATTCAGCTTTTTCGGGGCTTCCGGGTTTGTAACCCAGTATGGGTTCGTTCTTAGCTGGCGGAACCTTATAAATTGCGTTTGACATAATGTTTAATTAAGAGGACGCTAAGTTATATATTTTGGCAGTAATAGAATGGGTTTTATCATCCTAAGCATAGCGAAGGATAACTGTTCTTAGCAGTAATATAGAAAACTAAACCTCTTTTGGAAGCTGGGGTGTCTTCCTCATCTTATACATGGGAGAATTGATAATTCCCATGCGCTGGAAGAAGTGTTTAAAGGAGGTTCCCATTACGCCCATTCCATAAGTAATGCTTCTTTTCAGGTTGATGGAAGAAGCTTCTTTAAAGTATTTGGTAGGGCAGGTGACTTCAGCAATATCAAACCCTGCATAAAATATTTGAGATATAACCTGGTTATCGAACACAAAATCGTCCGAGCAAAGTTCGTATGGAATGGTTTCGAGTACTTCGCGCGTGTAAGCACGGTAGCCGGTATGATATTCTGATAATTTTTGGCCAATGAGTACATTTTGGCTAAATGTGAGGAAGCGGTTGGCAATGAATTTATACATGGGCATGCCTCCTTTCAAGGCTCCTTTACCTAATATTCTTGAACCGAATGCTACAGGGTACACTTCATCAGCAATGATGTACGAAATAGCATGTATCAGCTTGGGGGTATATTGATAATCGGGGTGAAGCATGATGACGATGTCTGCTCCAATTTCGAGTGCCTTGTTATAGCAGGTTTTTTGGTTGCCGCCATAGCCCCTGTTCTTTTCGTGCTGAATAACATGGTTTATACCTAATCGCTTAGCCTCTTCAACCGTGCGGTCTTTACTGCCATCATCTACCAGCACCACTTCGTCTACAATGTCGAATGGTATTTCCCTATAGGTTTGCTCCAGGGTACGTTCGGCATTATATGCCGGCAGCACTACTACTATTTTCTTATTGTTTATCATGCGACTTGGACGGCAAAAATAATAAAAACTGTTAAAGTTTATAAAGTTTCTGAAGTTTATAAAGCTTATGAAGAGGAGCTTTCATACTTTTGAACTTTAAAATAGACGAACTTTCAGCGCTTATGAAAGCCCTTTACAGGTATATGGTCAAATCGTTTGTGGGTCCCATGGCCCTTACGTTTGTCATTGCCCTGTTTATACTACTGATGCAGTTCCTCTGGAAATATATCGATGACCTCGTGGGTAAGGGTTTGTCGTGGTTCGTTATTGGCAAGTTTATGCTCTGGGTGGCCCTGTATCTTATTCCGCTGGCTTTGCCTATGGCTATTTTGCTGGCAGCCATCATGACCTTTGGCAACCTGGCCGAAAACTCCGAACTGGTGGCTATGAAGGCATCCAGCCTTTCCCTGACAAAAATTATGGCTCCCCTGGCTGCGGTGGCAGTCTGTATTTCGCTGGGCGCTTTTCTTTTTGCCAACTATGCCTTGCCTATTGTGAATTTGAAAACCAATGCCCTGATATGGGATATACAGAACACCAAGCCTGCTTTAAACCTGCAACCAGATGTGTTTTATAATGGAATAAGCGGGTACAGCATACGCATTGGCGGAAAAGATGCCGACCAGGAAACCATGCACAACATTTTAATTTACGACCACACTGCGCAAATGGGCAATGTGAAAGTATACCTTGCCAATTCAGGTAAGATGACAATGTCGGCCGACCAGCATTATATGATATTGACCATGAATGATGGAAGCTCCTACGAAGAAATGGTGGGCAGTAACCAGCAGCGCATTACACACCCTATGATGCTGAACCATTTTCAGCAACTCACCATTTATTTCGATTTATCCAGTTTCCGCTTTACCCGTACCCGCGAGGAACTGTTTAAAAGCGATTACCAAATGATGGATATGCGCCAGCTAGCCAAGTCATCCGATTCACTGACGCATAAACTGTCGGATGATAAAGACAAGTTCAGTAAAGAAGTGCAAACCGGATTTTTGAATACCCGCCCCTATGCCGGACAAGCCCCTTATGTACCACGCTATGGTGCCCAGCAAGACCGCATGGTGATAGTAGATGCAGCCGTGAACAGTGTGCGCAATATAAAAGAACTGGTGGGGCAGTCTTCCTCGCAGTTCGATTTGGACCATACCACCATTTTGCAACGCCAATTGGAGTGGCAACGTAAACTTACATTCCCTTTCGCCTGCCTGCTCTTGTTCTTTATTGGTGCACCCCTGGGGGCCATTATACGCAAAGGCGGTTTGGGCATGCCTGTGCTGGGGGCGGCCATATTTTTTATTGTTTTCTATATCCTTTCCATCATTGGTATAAAATCGGCCCGTGAAGGCGTAATGACAGTATTCATGGGTTCGTGGCTACCGGCTTTTGTATTAGTTCCCATCAGTGTATTTTTAACCTATAAAGCTGCCGTCGATTCTGCCATCTTCGACCGCGATGCTTATCTCAATTTCTTTAAAAAGTTGGGCAAAGCCTTACGATTGGGTAAAGGCTCAGTTTAAATTTTGATATAGGATATTGTATCTTTGATAAACAAAGCATGAACGCCTTATTAATCGCCATAGTATCTCTTTCATTTTCAATCACTGCTTTTGGGCAAAGTGACAGTAGTAATGTTATCAAACCTACAAAAGAGACAAAAAAGCAAAGCCACAAAACAATAGACAGTTTAGTTTCAAATCTCCATGATTCAGTCAACAATAAAAAGAGTGCGAAAAAAAAATACAAAGTTACCGTTGGTTCTGATAAGGCTAATTTAGTATTGGATTATACCTTAGGTTCAGATTCCGCCAAAATAGTCTTATATAATAGCGCTTCTCAAAAAATAAGGGAATATAATATTACAGGTTCTGCCCACACAATTTTGATATATAACATGGAAGAAAAATATATCTATGATTTATTTATTAATAGACAATTTATTAAAACTGCAATTGTAAATCGTGCTGACGGTGATGACAAGTCAGTTCACAGAAAGTGGTCTTTAATGAAATAATTTCAAATTGACCCACTACTATATAGGGCAAAGAGAAATGTTCCCCTTAAATGCCTATTTTTGCGCTATGGAGTCAACCCCCACATTTGCTATTTATACCTTAGGCTGCAAACTGAACTATTCCGAGTCGTCGGCTATAGGTAAAAGTTTGTCAGAACAGGGTTTCCGCAATGTGCCTTTTAAGGAAAAAGCTGATGTGTACATCATCAACACCTGTTCGGTTACCAACGAAGCTGATAAAGAGTGTCGCATGGTGGTGCGCAATGCTTTGCATACTTCGCCGGGGGCTTTTGTAGCCGTAATAGGCTGCTATGCCCAATTAAAACCCGAAGAAATTGCTAAGATAGAAGGCGTGGATGTAGTGTTGGGAGCTTCAGAAAAGTTCAACATAGCCAGCTACTTAAAGAGGATTGATAAAAAACAATTTGCCGAAATACATTCTTGTGAGATAGAGCAGCCATTGGAGTTCCATGCTTCTTATTCGTCGGGCGACCGTACACGCAGTTTCCTTAAAGTGCAGGACGGCTGCGATTACAGTTGTTCTTATTGTACCATTCCATTGGCAAGAGGCCGCAGCCGTAGTAACACTATTGAGAACGTGGTGAAGAATGTATACGAAATAACTGCTCAAGGCATTAAAGAAATTGTGCTGACAGGAGTAAATCTGGGTGACTTTGGTATCAACAAACCCGGTTCAGATGAACATCACGAAGACTTTTTCCAATTGCTTCAGGAACTTGAAAATATAGACGCAGCCGTACGTTTCCGGATTTCCTCCATTGAGCCTAATCTGCTCACCGACGATATTATCCGCTTTATTTCTACCTCTGAAAAATTTGTTCCACATTTTCATATACCGCTTCAATCGGGCTCTGACAGTATTCTTAAGCTGATGCGCCGCCGCTATCTGCGAGATTTATATGTGGAAAGAGTGGAACTTATTAAATCGCTTATGCCGCATTGCTGCGTTGGTGCCGATGTTATAACCGGTTTTCCCGGGGAAACCGAAGAACACTTCCTTGAAACCTATGCTTTCCTGAATGAATTAAATGTTTCATATTTACACGCTTTCACTTATTCCGAGCGGAGTAACACGCTGGCATCTGAAAGCAAAGAAGTGGTTCCAGTGGGGGTGCGCAAAAAAAGAACACGCATGCTCAGGATATTATCAGAAAAGAAATTGCGTGGATTTTATGAGCAAAATCTCGGAAGCGAACGTGTAGTTCTGTTTGAAGGCCACGTGAACGATGGCTGGCAATATGGGCACACCGATAACTATGTGCGTGTTCGTATTCCTTCGGATGAGATATTGAAAAATAGCATTTATAGGGTGCAGCTCAATTCCATTAATGCAGAAGGAACAGTTGACGGAGAAATAGTCAATCAATTTGATGATTTGATAATTCGTCAATTTGATAATGCATCATCAAATTATCAAATCAACCAATTATCAAATTAAGTATGTACGCATCCTTCTATGAATTATTCAATGCTTGGTTTGGCATACGATTCGAACCGCTTAAATTAATACACACGTTTGGTGCATGTATGGCGCTTTCTTTCCTGGTTTCTGCCTGGGTGCTTAGCAAAGAACTGAAACGAAAAGAAAAAGAAGGGCTGCTGCAACCAACCACTGTAGAAAAATTAGTGGGAAAAGGTGCCAGCAAGGAAGAATTGGCAGAAGCATTTGCCATTTTTTTTGTGCTATTCTTCAAGCTGGTTTATATCATTCTTAGGTATGACGAATTCAAAACAGATATGCAGGGAACACTGCTCTCTCTGAAAGGTAATTTGTTAGGCGGAATAATTGGCGGAGCCCTATATGCCTACTACGTATATCGTGAAAAGGCCAAAATGAAATTGGCTGAACCCCGCATGGAAAAAGTACTTATTCACCCTTACCAGTTGGTAGGAAATATTACCCTGATTGCAGCTGTAGGGGGCATTTTGGGTGCCAAGTTATTTGATGCGCTTGAAAACTACCAGGAATTTTTTAATAATCCTGCTATGATATTTTCCGGCAGTGGACTCACTGTTTATGGTGGATTGATAGTAGGTGGTATTTCAGTATTGGTGTACACAGGTAAAAAAGGCATCCCGCTCTTGCACATGGTAGATGCTGCTGCCGGTCCCATGATATTAGCGTATGCCATAGGCCGTATTGGTTGTCAGATGGCCGGAGATGGTGATTGGGGTATTGCTAACCCGAACCCTATACCTTCGTTCCTGAGTTTTCTTCCGCATTGGATGTGGTCGTTTGGGTATCCACATAATGTGGAAAATGCCGGAGATGCTATTCCCGGCTGTATTGGCGACTATTGCCACGTTTTGAATCCAGGCGTTTATCCCACACCTTTTTACGAAACCATTATGGGAATGATTATCTTTTTCATTCTCTGGTCTATGCGGAAAAGAATTCATGTTGCAGGGGTTTTATTTTGCTGGTATCTTGTCTTTAATGGTATTGAAAGATTTCTGATAGAATTGATTCGTGTAAATATCAAGTATCATATTTTCGGAATAGATGTTACCCAGGCGCAATTGATATCTCCCATGTTTTTTCTGGCGGGAGTGATAGGGATAATTTATTTCAATAACAAGGCTAAACGCAATGCACAAGCAACTTAAGCTCGATACTATTTGCACAGAAGTAAATGAACTTACGCACGAGGTAGGTCATTTTATCATAAAGGAGAAAAATAAATTCCAACCTTCCGATATACAGAAAAAGGGTTTCAACGACTTGGTTTCTTATGTGGATAAAACCTCAGAGAAGAGACTGATTAAGGAGTTACAAAAAATATTACCCGGAAGCGGAATACTCGGCGAAGAAGGCGGAGGTAACTTCGACAATAAATATACCTGGGTAATTGACCCGCTGGATGGCACTACTAACTTTATCCACAGACTGCCTTGTTTTGCTATTAGTATTGCGTTATATGAAAACAAGACTCCAATTATTGGCGTGGTAAACGAATTGAATTTTAAAGAATGTTTTTCGGCGATTAAAGGCAAGGGAGCTAAGGTAAATGGAAAGAAAATATCTGTATCTGCCCAAAAGAAACTGGATGATTCATTAATAGCAACAGGTTTCCCTTACAACGATTTTGGTCTGCAAAATGAATACATGGAACTATTCAAACATTTGATGAAAACCACGCAGGGCATACGTCGCATAGGATCTGCTTCGGTAGATTTATGTTATGTGGCCATGGGCCGCTTTGAAGCGTTTTATGAGTATAATCTTAAGCCATGGGATGTATCAGGTGGAGCATTGATTGTCCAGGAAGCGGGTGGCAAGCTATCTGATTTTAACGGAGGAAAAAATTACCTGTTTGGCAAGAGTATTGTAGCTACCAACGGGCATATCCATACGCCTTTTATGACCATCGTTAAAAAATATTTCGACGGGAAAATAACCTAAGTAAAAATTAATATGAAACAAGGAATAATAAAAATCTCTTTGGCATTAATGTTGGCATTCTTTTTAGGATCGTGTTCAAACTACTATATTTCATTAAGTAGTTTGAAACAACAGTTTAACGGTATCGACTCCACAAAATTAAAAGAGGTCACAGTGGAAACGCCCTTTGGCGGTGGTTTACTAGGAGGTCCACTGCATTATAAGGCAAATCCAATTACGACAATTCAATGTACCGATAAAAATGGTACAACATTCGGATTGAAAAACGGACCCTCTATCGAAATGAGAGTTACATACGGATATAAAAACAACCGAAAAGTTTTCTTTTTTGATAGGGTATTCCTTACGTCTACCTCCTTAATTGGTGCAGAATCAAGACTTATAGGTGGACTATTAGGAACGATACCACTCGACAGTATTAAGAAGATAGAAGTGCAGGATGGCCATAAAAAATATTCGTATCAAAATAATTAAAGTGTATCCATATTTTCTGTTTAATTTAGTTTCTTTAGATTAAAAATTGAATGCTGTTTCTTCAAATCATAAATAACTCCTTTTCAAAAACATCTCTTAACACCGATATTACGGTAGTGAAGGATTGGTTTACACCTTCGCTTATTGCTGGTATTATGATCTTTGCAGGTATAGTAATTCAGCGTGTTATTATTGTGTATGCCCATCGCCTGGCTAAAAAAGCGCATTCTAAAAGCGCTTCGGTATTGGCTACTTCCCTACGGGGAATGATTGTTCTCATTTCCATGCTTTTTGGTGTTTACTATGGGATGACAAAAGCTCCGTTAGACCCCGAAACCATTATTATTGCCCATAGGATACACATCTTTCTAACCATCCTGATTATTGCGTTTATAATTTCAAGAGTCCTTACAGGTTTGTTAAAAGCATATTCATTCAGGGAGCAAAGCAAGGGCTCACTTTCTCTTTTTAAATCTATTATCAATATAGTGGTCTATTGTCTGGGCTTCTTGGTATTGCTCCAATCTTTCGGTGTTTCAATCACACCGATTCTTACAGCCTTAGGTGTGGGTGGTTTGGCAGTAGCTCTTGCGTTACAGGATACCTTATCAAACCTATTTGCAGGGATACAAATAACCCTTACCCGCACTATCAAACCGGGCGATTATATTCATTTGACTACCGGAGAAGAAGGAACAGTAATAGATATTACCTGGAGGTCCACTACGTTACTCACCCAGTCAGATAATATGACGGTAATACCAAACTCCAAATTGGCTACTACCATTATCACTAACTACTCGCTTCCCAAACAAGATTTTTCTATAACAGTGAATGTAGGAATAGCTTATGACAGCGATCTTGAAAAAGTGGAAAGGATAACATTGGAAATAGCCGAACAAGTAATGAGCAAACTAGAGATAAAGGGCGAACCTACTTTCCGCTATAAGGAGTTTGGCAGCTCCTCCATTAATTTTGGCTTATCAATGGACATAAACCAATTTTCGCAGCAATATATTCTTCGCCACGAGTTTATTAAAAGTCTTTACAAACGCTTTAAGGCAGAGGGAATAGATATACCATTCCCTACTACCTCTGTTTATGTTAAGAAAGAAGAATAGCTTATTCTTCGGTGATAATAATCTTATTGATTGTATCTCCTTGTTTTATTTTATCAATCACATCAAGACCTTCCACTACTTTTCCAAAGCAAGTGTGTTTCCTGTCTAAATGTTTGGTATTGGTGCGGCTGTGGCAGATAAAAAATTGGGAGCCTCCGGTATTAGGGCCTGCATGCGCCATGCTCAAAACACCACGATCGTGGTATTGATTGCCGCCCGAAGTTTCACACATAATGGTATAGCCTGGTCCGCCAGTACCTGTGCCTAAGGGGCAGCCTCCTTGTATAACAAAATCAGGTATAACCCTGTGGAATTTAAGTCCGTCGTAAAAACCTTCCGATGCTAATTTAACAAAGTTGGCAACTGTTCCGGGAGCATCTTTTTCATAGAACTCCACCTTCATATTGCCTTTTTCTGTCTGGATTTCTGCTTTTTTCATAAGTAAGTGTAATGTTTATCTTTTAAATTCTTCCCAAAAATAACGAAAAGAACCGAAATGCTAGGGTTAACAGCCTATAAGACGTTTAAATGTTGAAATTCCTTGAAATGGTAAACCCAAGCCTAAAGCCGCCTTTCAACCAGCTGCCGGTTGTGTAGGGAATAGCATTATTGCCATTCAAGCCCGGAGTATTGCTCAGGTTAATTTCAAATACATGCCCACCCGTATTTACCTCTATACCTGCTGAGAGTATGTTGTAATAAGGGGTGGGATTATCTGTACGGTATTTCGAGATGATATAGTAGTAATCAGCTACAACGCCAAGAGTTTTATTGAACATATACCTGCCTCCAAGCCCGATGGCAGGAATGGCATTTTCATCATATGTATTGTTATTCGGATTGGGAGTTTCCAAAATATGGTCGCGGTAACTAAGCGTAGGTATAACCTCCAGTGAAATATGGTCGTTTAAGCGGGATGAAACAATAACCTGTGTTAGATAAGAAAAGCGGTCGGCTATGCTCCGTCTGCTTTCGCCTTCGGATGTTCCGTTGTACAGAGTAGTAGTGTCTTCAGGAGTTATCCCAATATCCTCATAGATGGCTAAAGAGATAGGCGAACCACCTGCTTTCTGGTCAATTAGTCTGTATTTTCCATACAGGTCAATCAGCTCCTGGTCTTTGCTGCGGCATATACCCAGCATGAAGCGTTTGGTTATACCAAAATCAAAACCAAATAAAACATCAGAAGCCAAATCAAACCCATAAAGCGTATGGACTCCCCCGCCCGAAGCGCCTCCCATGCTGCCAAACCGGTGCATAAAATATACTTCCATAAAGCCCGGTACAACCGTTTTAGTGGTGGGTGAGCCTATCAGCCTTTCATCGTTCCATGTTTGGGGTAGTTTTTTCGGTATGCTATCTGACCATGCCTGAGAAAAACAACAAGATGATATAATGAAGAACGCTGACAATAAAGTTATTTTTTTACCCATAAATTAATCGTTTAATCGGCCCACAGACTGGCATTTATTACTCCGTGGCAGCTGTTGCATGACCCTGTTATAGCGGCATTAGGCATATAGCGAGTTCCTATTTTTGAAATAATGGCAGGATATAATCCATTTCCAAATGAAACGGGAGAAGTAGTATAAAAGTTGCCGCTTCTGTCGACCGGGAGGGTTACCACAAGTTCTCCGCCTCCATTGGGTTGCGTATATAACTTTACAACAGCCCCGCTAACTGCACTGTCTCCTGGAATGCTATCGAATGCTGTTCCGCCTACTCTAAAGCATCCTGCACCGGCACCCCCATTAGGGCTGTGGCATCCCATGCAATTGCCTGTCATCTTTTTACTTTCGTTAGAATTATAAGAGCTGACGAGTGATTTACTGCATCCGCTTTGTTCGCATGAAGCAATAATAAGTGTGATACCAAATAACAAAAGGAGGGCAATGAAAATGTTTCGCTTCATAAAGCTGCTTAAAATGTAATGGGTGAAGACAATATATGCTATTTCACTATAGTAGACGTGATAAACGTCAAAATAGTTCGGTTAGGGAAAATATATATTTAAATATTGGCCTCAAAAACCTTTTGTTCTTTTGATTCAATAAAGCCAATTGCCTGATAGAATTGATGCGCGTCGGCTCGCTTTCTGTTACAGCGAACTCTTAATTTGTCAATATGGTTTTCTTTTGTCCATACCCTTGCCTTATTTACCAATAGTTTGCCAATGCCTTGTTTACGGTAATTTTTATCGATCACCAAACCGCCTATTTCAATAAATGGTTTTGATTCAATGCGAATGGCCTTCAAAACATGAATCCATCCCACAA
>Ga0207024_10155_pt1 | contig 20302 bp, 13 predicted proteins | sample Alteio_BWMinCont_44_FD_153470 | JGI IMG/M metagenome (GOLD analysis project Ga0207024, IMG submission 153470) | Enriched cells from forest soil in Barre Woods Harvard Forest LTER site, Petersham, Massachusetts, United States -... | ecosystem: Environmental > Terrestrial > Soil > Temperate forest >...
GTGGTTGCCAAGACCAAAAAAACAGGGTAAAAGGCTGCTCCCTTAGGTCAAAAGGGCGATTAGCTCAGTTGGTAGAGCATCTCGTTTACACCGAGAGGGTCGGCAGTTCGAGCCTGTCATCGCCCACCAATCGCGCTTATGGCGCGAGAAGTCAGAAGCTGGAAATCAGAATAAGGTTGTATTCCTTTCCGATTTCTGATTTCTGAACTTCGGAGTTCTGATATGGGGGTGTAGCTCAGTTGGTTAGAGCGTCGGCCTGTCACGCCGAAGGTCGCGGGTTCGAGTCCCGTCACTCCCGCCATTTTACGGAAGGACACATCCGGAGCGACAAGGATGTTGCTTATAACAACATGGCTCCCTATGGTAACAAGATGTGTTTTTAACAACTGGATCTTACACATCATAAACCCAACACGGATTCCCAGCTATTTGCTCCCCCCTCTCATAAGGACAAGGCTTGGCCGAGCCTTAAGATTTATCGAACCCGTTTGTACTTTTGCGAAAATACCTCCCATTCCCGACACACTGTGGGATTGCGGATGGTTCATCGGTCTCGGGATAATGCTGTTACAGTATTCGACAACCCACATGCAGGCAGGAGAGCCGCGTGACTGGTTCCAATATTATTTACTTGCTGGCCTGACAGCCTTTGCCATTACCACCAGTTTTATCAACCGCTATATAAAAGGTGGCAACCATACGTGGCTACAGGCGCTAATACGGATTTTCAAAGTATTCACCACCGTCTATGGAATGGCGGTAATAACTTTCTATCTGTTGCTGCCCATTAAACGGTTGGCCGTATTATTTTCGCTGACCATGACACTCGCGCTAACCCTTGTCTGGATAATGCGCTGGCCCACGGCATTCACTTCCACACTCTACCGCGTCGGCATATATGTTTTCCTCTTATGGGCTCTCTTAGCCTGTTCGCACTTGCACTATACCTCGCAATTCATCCAGATATTTGCTAACACATCTTATGCCAGGCATACTATTTCTACACATACGGTTCTGTTTTTCCTGGCGTCCTACGCAGGCAGCTTCCTGTTGGCCTGTATCGCATTAAGCTGGCCATCCGTGCGCACCCGTTCATCACCTGCACTGGCCTGCTTCTCTGTCCTGCTGCACTTGTTTACTCTGCTGATACTGACAGCGTTCTATTTCCGAACGGATGGCTTTTATAGTTATTCCATGCTGCACCACTGGAAAGCCCTTCTCGAACCTGCCGCTTCGGTAAGGGGGGGTGGCTGGCTATTGTGGGATGTGCCCAGCCAGTACGGTTTCTTATTGCCTTTGTCCATTGCCTTCATGCCTGCCGATAATATCTGGCAGGCATTTTACCTGTTCAATGGCGCCATGATGGTTATCACTGGCTATTTAACCTTCCGACTTCTATTTGCACAGCACCACTCCCTTTTGGGCTATGTCTTTGCCTTGCTCGTGACTCTGGCGAGCACCACGGTCATCCAAACCATATCATTTGAAGATCAAAGAATATACCCCTCCGCAGGCTCTATCCGGTTTCTCTGGGTCTATATTCTGGCAGGATATGTGCTTCATCTTTATCGCCAGTTCAATAGCTCCAGCCATAAACAACTACCCAAAACCGCCTATCACATCGGTATGATCCTTTTCGTACTGGCAAGCCTCTGGTCAGCGGAGAGTGCAGTGTTTGCGGGAATCATCTGGGTGCCGAGTGTGATACTGATCGCGATTGCTGACCGCCTTTCCACGGGAAGCCGCCTTTCCACAGGTATGGTTTGCCGAGCCGTATTCACACAGTTGTTATGGGTGATACTGTATGTTACCGGCACCATAAGCAGCCTGGCACTGTTCTATTACTTGCAGCTGGGGCATTTGCCTGATCCTAGCCTCTTCATAGTCTATTCGCTGGCCTATAAAGCTGGCTTCGGCACCATCCCAATAGATCATCTCGGTGCGGTCATATGCCTGCTGTACATATTTTTCCTGATAGCGATGATACTTAAGATCCATGTCGGCAAGGCTACGTTGAATGCCCCGAATATCGCTTGCACCGCCGTGTTGTATGCGGCTTTGTCCAGCTTGTGGGCCATCAGCAGTTATTTTGTGTCGCGCAGCCATGACGAGAATATCCTTAATATCACGCCGGTCATAGTCTACATCTGTTCCCTTGTCCTTTCTCTTTTGCCGGTTCTGGATATTCCTGCATTGGTGAAAGAATATTATAAAGCGGCCATGGCTGCTTTCTGTGGCATCATACTTGCTGCCTCCATGTGGATCCTGCTCGATAAAAACTTCTACATCAGACTGGTGTCCCATCCTCTGATCGCAACTGTACCCGACACAGATGTGATTGCAGGAATGTATACATTACCGGTGACAGCACATATCTTATCAACCGAGATGGTCAACCTGGTAGCAAATGAGCCGGTGCAGTCGCTGGATGAACGGCTCATTTTGCTGACTCAGCATTTTCCATCCTGGATTCTGCCCAATTCGATCACAACGACTGTCAGCATATTACCACTCAGTTATTTTGGGGAAATAGCCGCACGTCGTGCTGAACGCTCCTGTTCAAATGGGTGGATGATTGAGAGGAAAGACAATAATAATGCATGGTTCATAAATGCCATCAGTACGTATTACAAAGAAATACAAACTATTGATATTGCACAATGGCGGTTTCACCATTTCGAAAAAATGGTGAAACCCTTTTGTTCGTAAGCGTATCGGCGAACTCTTGCCTTGGAACATCAAGCGCTGATCACACGATCATAACCAGATGATTGAGAAAAGGAAAGGCATGCCAGAAGAAGTAATAAATCGATGAAAATGTAGTGCTCTTTGTTTTTAAAAACAAAAAAGGCGTCCGGAATTTCCGGGCGCCTTTTTTTATTATTATCGTCATGCCGCATTTATTGCGGCATCTCCATCAATAAGAAGGAGACCCCGCCCAATACTTATTTATTAAAAATTGGGTGCGGGGCGACTCCGTCGATTAAGCGGCTTTCTTTTTCGAAGTTTTGTTGACTACTTCGGTGAGAGCCTTGCCTGGCTTGAACTTTGGCTTGTTGGAAGCAGCAATCTTGATAACTGCGCCAGTGCGTGGGTTGCGGCCTTCGGTGGCTTTGCGATGTACGACCGCGAAGGTACCAAAACCTACGAGACGGATTTCATCACCTTTGGAAAGCGCTTTGGAGATGACTGCGATAAACGCATCAATCGCTTCAGCTGCCTTTGCTTTGGTGAGATCGGTTTTGTCAGCTACTTCTGCAATCAGTTCATTCTTGTTCATGGTTTTAACTCCCTCGTTGCTTTGTTTAAAACTTGTATCAGTAAAGTGAACCTTCAATATTTTTCGGCTCATCTACAAGCTACAACAAGAATCAAGCACGGAAAAAAGTAAATGTAAACAGCAATTTGTAATTTTGCATAAAAATAATGCTTGGAAGACCGCACTGAGCCTGTGTTTACAGATATTTGAAATCATTAAAATAATGAAACCATAGTATGTGATAATAGTAAGCCGCAGAATTACAATGATTAGCGATGAGCGGTTACACTTTATAATATGTATAGCATGTTGCGGCGGTGTCCCAGGCGGTAGCGTATTCTATCTCGTGCTTTCGCTCCAGCCATGGCACGTAAAACAGGCCGCTCGGCGCCACGATACGTGCGCCTGCTTTACAAGCCTGCATTTTATCCACCAGTTTATTTACAAATGCTTCCTGAAAACAGGTGCCATGAATAAAAATTACATCTGCCACGGACAAATCCTGCTCCAGAATATCGCCATGCCTGAACAGTATTTCACCGCGCGGCTCAGCAAGCGCTGGCCGGATTTCGTGATCATACCGTGCATGGACAGTCAGCGCCTGCGCATGCAGGGAAGGCAGCAATTCCACGCCTTCCGCACGGGCGAAAGGGTACAGCAAATGCGCCATCATCACCAATTTCCCGGTGCCTGAACCCAGATCGTAAAATAGCTCGCCCGGCTGCGGTGAAACAGGGTCCATAACCCTGGATAAAGATTCCAGCAACATCTCGCCATAGATAAATGATTTATCCGTTTCCAGCGGCCCGGTGCGGTCGGCAAAAGAAAGGCTGTAGCCATCCACGCTAAAGTAAAGCCTGTCAATAATAGTTTGTATTTCAACATGGGAAAGCATCAGGACAACTCATCACCCCGCAAAAGCACTCCGCCCGACACAATTGTAATTAGTGGGCTTGCGGCTTCTTGCTATCGCGCTTGGCGTCGGAATGCACGATGACCGGAGGGCTGGCGTTATCGACGACATCGGCGTTGATAATTACCTCTTCCACATTCTGCATCGAAGGCAGTTCGTACATCAGGTCAAGCAGGATGCTTTCAAGAATTGCCCGCAAACCACGCGCGCCAGTCTTGCGCTTGATGGCGCGTTGCGCAACGGATTTTAGCGCATCATCCGAGAAACGCAGGCGCACGCCTTCCATTTCGAACAACTTGCTGTATTGCTTCACCAGCGCGTTTTTCGGTTCGGTAAGGATGGAAATCAGTGCCGGTTCATCAAGGTCAGTAAGCGTGGCGATGATCGGCAGGCGGCCAACGAATTCAGGAATCAGCCCAAACTTGAGCAGATCCTCAGGTTCCACCACAGCAAACAATTCACCAATACGCTGGTTTTCTTTGCTGCGCACATCAGCACCGAAGCCAATCGCCGTTCCACGGCCACGTGCCGCGATAATTTTTTCAAGGCCGGAAAACGCACCGCCAACGATGAACAGGATGTTGGCCGTATCCACCTGCAGGAATTCCTGTTGCGGATGCTTGCGGCCACCCTGCGGCGGAACGGAAGCAACCGTGCCTTCCATGATTTTAAGCAGCGCCTGCTGCACACCCTCACCCGATACGTCACGGGTAATGGAGGGATTATCGGACTTGCGGGAAATTTTATCGACTTCATCGATATAGACGATGCCGCGCTGGGCGCGTTCGACATTGTAATCCGCCGCCTGCAACAGGCGCAGGATGATATTTTCAACGTCTTCGCCGACATACCCCGCTTCGGTCAGCGTCGTGGCATCGGCCATGGTAAACGGTACATCGAGGATGCGCGCCAGCGTCTGCGCCAGCAGCGTTTTGCCCGAACCGGTCGGCCCGATCAGGAGGATATTGGACTTCGCCAGTTCCACATCGGAATTTTTTTCGAGCAGTGAAATACGCTTGTAATGGTTATGGACGGCCACAGACAACACCTTTTTCGCCTTGTCCTGCCCGATAACATAATCGTCCAGCACTTTGCGGATGTCGGCCGGCTTGGCAATATCGTCGCCTTCCTTGGCCAGCACGCCCTTATCGGCGGCGCGGATGATATCCATGCACAATACGACGCATTCGTCGCAGATAAACACTGTCGGCCCGGCGATGAGTTTTCGCACCTCGTGTTCGCTCTTGCCGCAGAATGAGCAATAACGTGTGTTTTTTGAAGTGTCCCTGCCGCCGGTTGTTTTAGTCACATTCGCCTCGTTGTCATATTCTAATAAATAGTAGCGTCACCTTTTTATTCAATAGCCAAGCATATATCTTTCTCCGTACAAGAACACCGATATCGCCTACAGGCAATAAAATTATTGCCGCTAACAAACAAAATTATTTTTAGTCCAGAACATTATTTCTTTTTATCAACAGGGTCTTCGGCGGAACGTTTTTCAACGATATTATCGATCAACCCGAATTCCTTGGCCGTCTCTGCCGTCATGAAATTGTCGCGCTCCATGTTTTTTTCCACATGCGACAGCTTCTGGCCAGTGTGCTTGACATATATCTGGTTCAGCCTTGCCTTTAATGCAAGTATCTCCTTGGCGTGAATCTCAATATCGGTCGCCTGGCCGGAAAATCCGCCGGAAGGCTGATGGATCATGATACGCGAATTCGGGAGCGAGTAACGCATGCCCGGCTCACCCGCCGCCAGCAACAGCGACCCCATGGACGCCGCCTGCCCGAAGCAGAGCGTGGACACCTTGGGACGGATATACTGCATCGTATCGTAAATCGAGAGTCCCGACGTCACAACGCCCCCCGGGGAATTGATATACATGAAAATCTCCTTATCGGGATTTTCCGATTCCAGGAAGAGTAATTGTGCATTCACCAGCGACGCCATGTGGTCATCGACCGGGCCAATGAGGAAAATGATACGCTCTTTGAGTAACCGGGAATAAATATCGTACGAGCGTTCACCGCGTGCGGTTTGTTCAACGACGATAGGCACCAGTAAGCTGCCATAGGTATCGAGAATATCTGCCATAAACCTGCCCAAAAAACTTCTTGTTAAAAATAGTTACTATATCCTGTGTAGCGACCAAAAGTTAATTATATGTTACCAATGCAAAATAATTCACAAATCCACGCAAACAGGGCGTAAATGCAGATTGAAAGCGCTACTCACCCGATGTTTTTTTCTTTTTCCCGGCCGTTTTTTTCGGTGATTCCTCTTTTTTAGATTCCTTTTTCTCTGCATTAGCTGGTTTTATTTCACCCGAATTATCCTCTTCTTCATCACCCGAGGCCAGTTCTTCCAGCGATACTTTTCTCTCGACAAATATGGACTCGTTCAGGATAAAATCAACCGCTTTTTCTTCCAGTATCGGCCCGCGCAGGTCTTCCATGCGTTCAGGATTCTTGCGATAAAAATCCATCACTTTGTTTTCCTGCCCGGGATACTGGCTGGCCTGCTCCATGATGGCGCGGGTCAACTCCTCGCGGCTGATCTGGATTTTCTGGCGGCTGCCGATATCGGCCAGCAGCAACCCAAGCTTCACGCGGCGCCGGGCAATTTCCATATACTCGGCCTTCAGTTCATCTTCCGTCTTACCCTCGAAGGAATCATCGCCCTGTTTTTTAGCTTCCAGCAGGCGCTGCCAGATCGAGTTAAACTCCATGTCCACCATGGCTTGCGGCAATTCAATCTTTTCTTTTTCCAGTATATCGAACAGTTCCTTCTTAAGGCTGTTACGCACAAGCGTGTCATATTCCTTGGACATCTGGGCGCGAACCGTGTCACGGAAGGCTTTTATGTCGGAAAATCCCTTTGCTTTCACAAACTCATCATTAATATCAGCCACTTCCTTGATGTGGATTTCATGTATGGTCACTGCGAAATCCGCTTCTTTGCCAGCAATATCGGCCCCGGGGTAATCTTTAGGGAAAGTAACGGTCACTTTGCGCTCATCACCTTCCTTAGCACCCACTAATTGCTCCTCGAAACCTGCAATAAACTGGCCGCTGCCCAGCTCCAGTTTGAACCCGCTGGCCGTGCCACCATTGAAGGCGATCCCGTTTACCGTGCCCTTGAAATCAATCGTCAGCACATTGCCCAGCGCCGCTATGGTGCCTTCGGGGGCGCGAACTAGCTTGGGGTTGCGCTCGGCGATCGTAGCCACCGTCGTGTCAACGTCCTCTTCAGATATTTCATATACTTTGCGATGCAGCGTGATTTTTTTGAAATCCACTTCCGGCATCTCCGGAAACACTTCAAAAGCGATGGAAAACACCAGGTCTTTGCCTTCCTCGTAGGATTCGATATTCACCTGCGGAGTCAGGGTAGGGCGGAAACTTTTCTCCGCGATAAAATCGTTGGTGGCCTGGTTAATGGCCTGCTTCAGCACATCGCCCTGGACGCTTTTGCCATAACGCTGCTTAAGGATTTTCATCGGGATAAATCCGGGGCGGAAACCGGGGATTTTCACCTGTTCACCGGCGGTTTTCAATTCCGTTTCCATCTGCGACTGGATGCTGGCGCTATCGACCACGATTTTAAATTCCCTTTTCAGGCCTTCCGATGATATCTGCGTAGCTTGCATGGCTGTACTTCCTGTTCATTGTCACCCCGCACCCAACCTTAAATATATAAGGTTGGGTGCGGGGTCTGGTTAAATAATACGTTAACTTCTAAACGAACCTAAGGGGAAACCACAAAGCTGGGAAAAAGGCAACAGGTTTTATACCAAAAGACCATGCTGGGGGCGGAAATCGAGTATATGATTAAGGATTTGGGTCAGGAGGGTAGCTAATGGGTTATTGGATATGCCATATGAGGATATAGATTAGGTTTATTTGGATTTTGGAACAGCAATCCTGCCAACGGCGGCAATCACGCCTTGCGGAGTTGGCTGACTTTTTTCAGGAGGCTTATTGACATCAATAACCGGGAGAAGTTTTTCCAATTTGTCATGTTTGTGGTGCTTGCCATCAGCTATAATTTCTTTACTTGCCTTGGCTATCCCCTCCAAGGCTTTTTTGAAATCTTGATTCATTTTATTCAATTCCATCTTTTGAGCTGCCGCTATATCTGATGGTATAGCCGGAGGTAATACGCTTGGTTTCTTACTCGCTTCTATTATTTTTGCATCTTTACTAGTTTGCTCTAGTTGCTTTTGAATTTCAGCTAAGGTGGCAATGCGTGCGTTTATCTCATCGGGTTTCATCTCAGCAAGAGTAGCCGTGTATTCCGTAACAAAATCATCAACTTTTTCCTTTTTAGGAGCTGCGCCTGTATTGACATCAATCATGGTAATTTGGGCAGCTTGGGCCGCAACATCTTTCAAGTCAGGGGTTGGGGGAACTGCAGGCGCGGGAACAGCCACAGCCTTCACATCAATAGGCCCTACACCTACACTAGAAGGATTCTTATTAGAAATAATATGACCATCACCAGCACGGGTCATCATTTTTTCTGGCTTTAATTTGCCATCTCCATCTACTTTACCACTCACCAGTGCGAAACTATTGTCATTCAATTTAACGACAACGCTTTTCATCGTTAGAATTTCACCTTTATTAGAACTATCAATAGCTGCCTGAACGAGTTCTGCAATTTTAGTTTTGTCATCGCCTGTCACGCCCGATTCCCCAGATCTAACTGCTTTCACTAATTCTTCAAGGCCTCTTGCACCGTCCTGTTTTGTCAGTGTCCCGGCAACCATAGTCGGCTCCTGAGGCGGAGTGACAGCAGGCGGGGGCGATGTGGTAGCAGGTCCATCCTTAGTAACAAGCTTATCACCCTCAAGAATCGTTATTAGTTGCGGGGTAATAATATTACCAAACTCATCCATTTCACCGCTAACAAGCTCGAAACTACCATCTGGCTGCTGCCTGATAACACTCTGCATAGTTGCAACTTTTATTGCTAATTCCGAACCATCCGGAGCTTCCTTAGCTTTTGTAAGCAGGGCAAGAATTTTATCTTTGTCTGGGTTATCAGGCATATTTTTATATTCATCGAACAACTTTGCAACGCCTTCTTTACCTTTCGCAGGCAGTTGTAATTTTCCATCCTTATTATCATAATCCTTAGAGGCAAGCGCTTGCAGTGCCTTCACATCGGCAACAATATCGCCTGCGCCTAAGGCTAATTTCTGACCTTGTAATTGCCCACCCTTCGCATTCTTAAGAATAACGAACTTGTCGCCCATTTTCTTTACCATGGCCTCGACAACGAAATCCTTGTCGTTATTTTCTTTGCGACCAAGCACCATGACTTGATCGTCAATGAGTTGGGGGCCATTACTAGTATTCAGGAACAGCACAGATTTTTTATCATCGAGATATGGTTTCAATTCAGCCTGAGTCTTTGCTTTTTCTTTCAATACATCGAGAACCTTCTTTACCTCAGGCTCAGTTGTATTCAGTGCAAATAGCTTGGCGGGAACGGGAGTAGCAGCGGCAGGAGTGGAAGACGGCATATCGACAGTAGCTAATCCAGTGATACGGGTTACCTCGTTCGGGTCGGTAACACCCAGTTTCTCAAGCGCTCCGCCCATCGCCCGTTCCGTGCGTATTTCCTGGAACATTTCCATGGGCCCTTTGAATCCTTTACCGCTGAAAAGCGATTGGAGCATCCTGGGGATAACCTGCATGACATCCCCGACAATACCGATGGATTTAAATGCTTCCTTGATCGCTTCCCCGAATTGGGGAGGCCATCGCGTAAGCAGACCGATTGCCGTACCGAAGTTAGATGCTTTGCCCTCTTTCAGCCCTGCCTCAAATTTCTTTCGTGATTCTACAAGTTCTGCTTCAAGCGCATCATTTGCTTCTTTTATTTCCTTTGCATTTCCAGTAGGTGAAGTAAATTGACCGGTTTTGTCATCATACGCATAGCCGAACTTTTTCACCACTTCTGCAATAGCGGCCCGGCGTATTGTTTTGCCTGGGTTTTCAGTATGGGCATTCAATTTATCCCGATACGTTGTCTGCGCTGTGGCACGCTGATCCTGCGTCATACCCTTAAAATCAGGCGGCTCCGGACGAGCCTGTGATGCCACATCCATCCAGTCATCATACCGCTTCATGATCGCCTTATTTTTATCTTCCGACAGAACGGCCATACAACCCTATACTTTTAAACAATTAATTATAGCTTCTGATTCAATATCATATTTCAGAGTAGCATAGCTATATTAGCCAGTGTGTGAAACTTTGATGACAATCAATACCACAGGAATAGGTAAAAATAACTAAAAATTAATGTTTAACAGCATGATGATTGGTCTTAACACCCACACCATCACAAGAAGCGCTTATTTGCAAACGCCTTTCCAGAACCAGTTTTCAAGTAATATTCAAATTGCCTTGCTTTTTGCTCATCTGCAAAGGCATGATAGCACACAAGCTCCCAAGGGGCATATTTAGCCGTATGTTTTGATCTGCCTTCGTTATGAGCTTTTAAGCGAGTTTTTAAATCTTCCGTATAGCCTCTATACGTTTGCTGAGGGAAATTGATGCTTCGCAGCAGGTAAACATAATACATTAAAGCCCTCCTTCGCTCACTCCGTGAGCTTCGTAGCGCATCCTACGGCGTAATGCCTTCGGACGTCTTACTGCCATCCTACGCTAAAGCTACGGACGGCAATGTTTTCTAAGCTCGCCATGCTCGCTAAGAAAACCTAGGCGTAAGCCATCCGAAGCCCAAAATATATTTTTGGGGCGAAGGATGGTGCGGATAGAGGGACTTGAACCCCCACGCCTTGCGGCGCCAGAACCTAAATCTGGTGCGTCTGCCAATTTCGCCATATCCGCACATCAGGAAAGAGAAAATACAGGGTTACGCCATATTTTCACGCTTTAATGCAGCACAGCGGACAGGTACTAAACTCCGCCCTGTCTTGCAACTGTTATATCGCAAAACACCGTGTATTAGAATTATGAGCCGCCTTGCTTTTGCTTGAGCATGGCGACGATGTCGCCGATACGCTGGGTTTCCTTCTGCTTGAGGAAATTCATACGCTCGGCCTTGATGGTTTCACCCAGTTTGTCCTCGAAAGCTTCGTCGTAGCCATGTTCCGCTTTCATTTCCTGCCTGACCGAATCAGGCACATCGTCATCGAACCCATACCTGAGGATGTCTCCATAATCGGCGATGCGCTTGGGCTGGCGTGTTTTCCCCAGTTGCATGAACTCCGTATACTTGCTTGGCTTTACCGCGACATAAGCCCAATAGGGCGAGTTGTCCTCCAGCGTACCCCGGTCAAGGACCACCACCACTTCGCCATTGGCGTCGGCAGCTTGAAGCTCCTCTGCCGTGGGCGGCTTGATTACTCCTGATGGATCGAATTGAAAAGCCATGAGCGTTCTCTAGCCTATACCGTCTGCACGGCAGACGGACCCTTGGATGAGCCAACGCTTTGCGCAGCAAGAGCGGTATCAGGTTTCTGGTCTGTAGCAGCCATCTTCGTAGGCTCAGTTTGTTTCCGTTCGTGATCAGTGGTACCCGTATTATTGTCATGCCCCGCTGCCACCGCTCCCAGCACCTTCGATTCTACTGGTTTTCCTTCTCCCAGCCCCTTGTCAGGAGTTACATGTACCACTCGCATATCACGAGAAATGCCAAGAATTACGGCCACGTTTGCAGCGTTATCTCCAACATTTTTGGCCATTTCTGCGGCTTTAGTTCCAACACCACTTTCCCCGACTTTTTTTACAATTTCACTTACTACTGGTTTAAACCCATCTATGGCTGCTGTGACAGCTTTTCCTGCGACTTCAGCCATTTTCGGAGCTCCGTCAATTGCCGAGTCCGCCAACCCCTTTGCAGCTGGCTTAACATAGTGATTGATAGCCGCTTTTGTTACCTTCGCACCAGCCTTGGCCAAAGCCTCAGGGTCGCCTTTCGCCAAACCTGCAATAACGCCGTGTGCATCTTTAGCGACCATTAATCCATCCAAGGCTCGCCCACCTCCAATTTTCTCTGCTGCTTGCGCTAAGTGTTCCTTACCAGCGCCTACTATCTTGCCTGCTTCCGCTTTAACATGCTTTACTATAAATTCTCCCGCGTCCTGCTCTGTGTGTGCGGCAACCTTCTTTACGGCTCCTACACCAGCTTTGCCCAGCCCCTGCTCGACTTTGACTACCCCCTTCGCAGCTTTCTCGACCTTCCCGGCTCCCCCTAGCAAGCCCCCCACCACCTTTCCTCCCTTGTCAGCAAGGGCACCAATCCCAGCCTCAACTACTGCCCGCCCCACAAATTCTTTTGCGTCTTCTGGAGTTATTTCATTCACCCGCCCTGTTAACAGCTTGGTGCCTGCGTCATCCTTGGTATGATCATGTTTCACTCCTGAAAGTTTTTCGGTCCAATCATCAGATGTTTTTCTCACTGCCCCTGCGGTGGACCTCCAGGCAGCAGCAGCAGCAGCACTTGCAACAGGACCGGCAGGAGCAGCAGCGGCCGAGGCAACGAGCTCACCGCCTTTTTCTGCGGCTGCTTGCGTTTTTTCGAGAACGACCACTGCAACATCGCCAGTCTTTCCGGCAGTATTAAGATCCTTGCCGACACTGTTTAGTTTCTCCCTGGCAATAACACCAGCTACCGCCTTGGTCTCTTTTGCCACCTCAGCCCGCAGATCATTACGTTCTGTCTCTGTTAACGCTGGCTTCTCTTGCTTCGGTGCAGAAGGCCCCATTGCCTTCGCTGTTTCATGCTCTTTTTCTTTTGGCGGCGATAGTTTGTCTGCCGATTGCTTCAATGCCTTCAGTTCATTCTTTTCAGCCTCGGTGCCGCCGCCGCCTAACTGAGCCTGGCGTTTTTCGACCTGTGCGCGCGCCACGTCGGCTAATGCAGCATCACCCGCCTCATTCTTCTGTCCAGCGGCTATCTCTACATCTGTCCTCGTTGCTTGTCTCTCAGCCATAGCAAGGTCACCTTTGGCTCCCCCAGAGCCGACTTCCACTGTGGCATTTATCATAGATTTAGTGTATTTTGCCGTGGCAATGGCAGCATTGCCTTCGTCCCGGAGAACAGCCCCTGCGACTTTGACAGAATCCTTTGCAATCTGGCCCGCGTTATCGCCTACGACCTTTACCGTTGCTTTGCCGACCATTTCAGCCCCTGCTATCACAGTGCCAACGCCTTCCAGTCCCTTGCCTTCCTTGACTTGCTCTACGCCCTTTTCTACGATTTTTACCCCTTCTTTAGCGGCAATGCCAATCTCTGCTGCCGTCTTGCCAACGCCTTCACCCACTTTAACAAGCGCCTGGGCCGTTTCTGTTTTAGCGATTGCATCGGCGGCGGTCTTGGCCGCACCGACAACTTCTTTAGCAGCGGACACAGCCTCATCGCGCAAGTCTTTGACTACCACCACTGCTGTCTTGCCGACTTCTGAATTAGCGATGGCAGTACCCGCTTCACGAGCATCATTGGTGACAGCCTTTACCGCCTTGCCAGCATCCGCTTCAATTTTGTCCAGGTTCTCACCTACGGCCTTCGCCGCTTCGCCGCCAGCCTTTTTAAGGCCCTCTATCACAGTGCTAACACCCGTAATATTCCCTGTTACAACCTGTCCAGCGCCCTTGCTTACAGCTTGCGCCGCATGTCCACCGGCCTCAAGAACCTGTCCTGCCGTCTTGCTAACATCTTTAGCAACCTCGGTAACCGCCTTGGCTGTTTTTGAATTAACGACTGTATCGGCGGTGGCCTTGGCCGCATCGCCAACAGCGTGAACAGCTTCTTTAGTTAACTTCACTGCCTCCCTGGCAGTTTCTGAATCAGCAATGGCCTTCCCCGCTTCAGCGCCAGCCTTTTTAACCTCCGCTAAAGCCTCCGTTCCAGCAGTGCTAATGGCAGCCAAGCCCTTACCATGTTTTACCTCATCTACACCTTTTTCTACGACTTTTACTACGGCTTCTGCTCCATGTTGAAGGGCACCGCCAACCTGTCCTGCCGCCTTGCTAACATCATCAACCGTGTGGGCAAGCTGAATGACTGCTTCCGTTTTAGCGAGTGTATCGACGGCGGAAGTGTACGCTTTGCTGGCGCTATCATATGCATTGCTGGCGCTTTGAGTAGCGGACGAAACTGCATTGCTAACGGACGCCCTCGCATGGTTAGCGACATCAAGTGTTTGCTTCCAATATGATCCTAAGCCCATAATAAAAATCCTGTATATTCGTTTCAAATATCATCCGGCGAATAGTGCCGAATTTATGTTTGCTTATGGTTATAATAATATACCATTAATATGACACTTTAATGACAACTAACGAGATAAATAAAAAAATGTTGGTTATCCACAGATATTGTTACAGTTTTGTGTCAACTAAAATTGCAGAAGACGTTTACATATCTTTCATAAGCCAACGATTTTAGGTAAGAAATTCATAGGTATTAGCCAAACATGCGGAACGCAAATAGCTCTCCCCTCGCCCCGGAAAAAATCATATACCTGACATTACTTGCGGCCCCATAGCCTCTCAAGTGCTATAAATTACTAAAAAACAATAAGTTAGTAACAAAAAATTCTACGCATAGCCAATAACCATGCACTATTGATCAGCTAACTCATTGGCTTAAAGACACTCCAACCGCACCTGAATCTGGCGCGTCCGCCAATTTCGTCATCTCCGCTAAATCCTGCACGGGCTAACTATTTGCCAAACAACAAATATGCAAAAAATAGCCACTTGCTACTGGCAATGCGTCAATAGTTCCCCTATATTGTATAGGCAAGAGACAATTATATATTCCACCCATAACCGCATTAGAACCATGGAACCGACACTGCCGCTCAAGACTGAAATTTTTCCTATACTGCCCTTACGTGACATCGTAGTGTTCCCGTCAATGGTGGTGCCGCTATTCGTGGGACGCGAAAGGTCGGTGCGCGCGCTGGAAGACGTGGTCAAGCGTGAAGGAAAAATCCTGCTGGTCACACAGGTCAACGGCAGCGTTGATGACCCCAAGGAAGGTGATATCTACCGTATGGGTACGATCGGCAATATCCTCCAGTTGCTGCGCCTGCCCGATGGCACGGTCAAGGTGCTGGTGGAAGGCCTGAACCGTGCGCTGATCACGGATTTTATGGATAACAAAGACTTTTTCCAAGTATTGGCTTCCGTCGTTGATGAACAACAGGGCGACAAGCAGGAAACCGAAGCCATGTTCCGCACCGTGCTCGGCCAGTTTGAGCAGTATGTAAAGCTGAATAAAAAAATCCAGCCGGAAACACTGGGAACCGTTAATAAAATCAGCAGCCCGAGCCTGCTGGCCGATACCATCGCCGCGCATATGTCGGTCGATATCGGCGAAAAGCAGAAAATCCTCGAAATGCTCAATGTCCCTGAGCGCCTGGAACATATATTCACGCTCATGGAAAGCGAAATCGCCGTTCTCAACACCGAACGCCGCATCCGCTCACGCGTCAAACGCCAGATGGAAAAAACGCAGCGTGAATACTACCTGAACGAGCAGATGAAGGCCATCCAGAAGGAACTGGGCGAGTCGGAAGACGGCAAAGATGAAGTTGGCGAGCTCGAAGGCAAGATCGGGAAACTGCGCTTAAGCAAGGAAGCAAAGGAAAAATGCCTGTCCGAAATCAAAAAACTCCGCACCATGAGTAACATGTCGGCGGAAGCCTCGGTCATCCGCAATTACCTCGACTGGATCATTTCGCTGCCGTGGAAAAAGCAGAGCCGCATCAAAAGCGACCTGCATGCCGCTGAAAAAATCCTCGATGAAGATCATTATGGCCTTGAAAAAGTCAAGGAGCGCATCCTTGAATACCTCGCCGTGCAGCAACGCACCAAGCAGGTCAAAAGCCAGATCCTCTGCATCGTTGGCCCTCCGGGCGTGGGTAAAACCTCGCTGGCTAAATCCATTGCACGCGCCACCGGGCGTAATTTCGTCCGCATCAGTTTAGGCGGCGTGCGTGATGAGGCTGAAATCCGCGGCCACCGCCGCACCTATATCGGCTCCATGCCGGGCAAGATCATCCAGTCGATGAAAAAGGCCAAATCCTCCAACCCGCTGATGCTGCTCGACGAGCTGGACAAGATGGGTTCGGATTTCCGTGGCGACCCGGCAGCCGCATTGCTGGAGGTGCTCGACCCCGAACAGAACCACACCTTCAGCGACCATTACCTTGAAGTGGATTATGACCTGTCGGACGTGATGTTCGTAGCCACCGCCAACACCATGAACATGCCGCGCCCGTTGCTCGACCGCATGGAAATCATCCGCATCCCCGGCTACACCGAAGACGAGAAGATCCATATCGCCAAGCGCCACCTCATCACCAAGCAGATGAAAGCGCACGGCCTGAAAAAAGATGAGTGGTCGATCTCTGAAGATGCACTACGCGACATCATCCGTTATTACACGCGTGAAGCCGGGGTGCGTAACCTTGAGCGCGAAATCGCCAACGCCTCGCGCAAGGCAGTCAAGGAAATCCTGCTCAAAGGCAAGAACATGATCAAGGTGACCTCGCGCAATATCGGCAAATTCGCCGGTGTCCGCAAATTCACCTTCGGCGAAGCGGAAAAAGAAGACCTGGTCGGCATGGTCACCGGCTTGGCATGGACGGAAGTGGGCGGCGAACTGCTGACCATTGAAGCTGTCACCATGCCGGGCAAAGGCAAAGTCACCATCACCGGAAAACTCGGCGATGTCATGCAGGAATCGATTCAGGCTGCCGTCGCTTACGTGCGCTCGCGCTCGCTGGAATTCGGCATCATCCCGCCGACATTCCAGACCAGGGACATCCACGTCCACGTGCCCGAAGGCGCAACGCCGAAAGACGGCCCGTCCGCCGGTATCGGCATGACGACCGCCATTGTTTCGGCGCTGACCGGCATCCCGGTGCGCAAAGACGTCGCCATGACCGGCGAAGTGACGCTGCGTGGCCGCGTGCTTGCCATTGGCGGCTTGAAGGAAAAACTGCTCGCAGCCTTGCGCGGTGGTTTAACAACGGTGCTTATCCCCAAGGAAAACGTCAAAGACCTTGAGGAAATACCGGAAAACGTCAAGCGCGACATGACGCTGATCCCTGTCGATACGGTGGACGAAGTGCTGAAAAACGCGCTGGTGCGCATGCCGGTGGCAGTCGAATGGAAAGACCCCAAGGAAGTTGCGGCGGCTGCGCCTGTCGCGGTCATCCCACCTGTCACCGATGGCGAAGGCGGCGTGATTACGCATTGATAAGGTAATCCGTGAAGTCCTAAGGATATACTGGACATTTCATAGGCGTAATTTCAGGTTCTTTACGCTCATCAGTATTCTTTTCTATCCTGCATTCAACCGGTGAATACTTAGCTCTATTGAACTTATAAATAGTGATATACGCCTCAATGGCGGACCAATGTTCCGTAGTACAAATATCGTGATAATGGTTGGTTATAGACGGCAGTATGCGAAGAGGTTGCGGGGCATGACTTACAGCACCACTGAAAAGTTGTTTATACTGCTTTCCGTCTTCTCCATATATCCACACACTGTAGTTGTGTGAATTTTCAAAATTAGGGGAAATAAAAATCTCATCAACGCCATCGCCATTTAAATCGGCAGCTTTGACGGTGTAGGTGGCTTCTGCTAACGTTGTAATATCATTGCCGTTATGGTCTTCAAATAATTGCCTTTTATCTATTTCCAATGGAAGCGGTATAGACTTCAATGGTATTATACTTTCCCCACAAGGTATAAAATGGTCTTGGGCGTAAGCATAGGGCGCATAAGCAATGGCACTGATCCAAAAGATAATTTCAAGCGCCTTATACCTCACAATATTTCACCGGAACACCACCGTCTTATGCCCATTGAGCAGCACGCGGTGTTCCGTGTGGTATTTAAGCGCCCGCGCCAGCACCATGCATTCCGTATCGCGCCCGATGGCTTCTAAATCTTCGGGCTGGTGCGTATGGTCCACCCGCGCCACTTCCTGCTCGATAATCGGGCCCTCATCCAGATCACTCGTCACGTAATGCGCCGTCGCGCCGATGATCTTCACGCCACGGTCAAACGCCTGATTATAGGGCTTGGCGCCTTTAAAGCTCGGCAGGAAGGAATGATGGATATTAATCGCCCTGCCCTCAAGCTTCTGGCATAGCTGCGGCGATAAAATCTGCATGTAACGCGCCAGCACCACCACATCGATTTTATGGCGTTCGACCACTTCCATAACCTGCGCTTCCTGCGCCAGCTTATCGCCGCCTACAATCGGCAGGTGGTAAAACGGAATGTCATGCCAGTTGGCGACGTGTTCCCAGTCGCGGTGGTTGGACACGATGGCCGGAACGTCGATAGCCAGTTGGCCGGTAGAATGGCGGTAGAGCAGGTCATTCAGGCAATGGCCGTATTTCGACACCATGACCAGCACCCGGCTTTTTTCGTCTTTGCCATCTATCTGCCAGTGCATGGCAAAACGTGCCCCCACCTGCTCATGGAAACGCTTTTTAAGAACGTCCTCGCTAGGACCCTGCGCTTCAACAGTAAACTCTATCCGCAGGAAGAACATGCCCGTCGAGGCATCGCCAAACTGGGCCGATTCGATAATAAAACCAAAATGCTCTGCTAGAAATCCCGTAACCGCAGCCACGATGCCGCGCACATCCTTGCAGGAAAGGGTAAGTATATAACGCTTGTTCATTATGCCACCTTACTTGTTTTTTTCTTCGGCTGTAACAATTGCACCAGCTGTGGGTTTTCACGCTGCAGGATACATTCAAAGCGCGAGCCTATACCCGGTTCGGAATGAAGTTCGACTTTACCACCATGCAATTCGATGAAGCTTTTCACGATGGAAAGACCAAGGCCCGTACCTGATCGCTGCCCTGTTTTGCCGCGGGTGCCTTCCTGATTTTTTCCTTTATAGAATTTGGAGAATACCACTTCCTGCTCCTCGGAGCGGATTCCCGGCCCCTGGTCCTGCACCCAGAGCACGATGGTATCGTCCTCCGCTTCTTTAGCGCCAAGCGTAACGGTATTGCCAGCTTCGGAATATTTAATCGCGTTGGAAAGCAGGTTGAAAAGAATTTGTTTGATGCGCGTTTCATCGCCCACCATTTTACCAATACGCGCCGGGCACTCGAATTTCACCTTGAGATCGAATTGCTTGACGCGCTCCTGTATCAGCGACAGCACCGACTTCATCATGGCGTTGATATCGAATTTTTTGACCTCAAGGCGCATATACCCTGCTTCAATGCTGGCAAGATCAAGGATGTCGTTGATAAGCTGCATGAGGTGTTGCGACGACTGGTGGATACCTTCCACATATTCTTTCTGCTTGTCTGAGAGCGTGCCGAAATATTCCTGCCGCAACATTTCCGAAAAACCGCTGATAGAGGTCAGCGGCGAACGCAGTTCATACGATACGTTGGCGAGGAATTCGCTCTTCAGCCTGTCGGCTTCCTGCAGGGCTTCATTTCGCTCACGTAACGAACGTTCCACCACCGTCGAGTCGGTAATATCGAGATAGGTAATCAGCGTCGCCCCGTCAGGCAGCGGCACTTTGCGCCAGTCAATCACCTTGCCGTCGGAACGTTCCAGCAGTTGCGATAGTAATTCCCGCGCCTGAAATTTCTGGATATGCCTTTCCTTGAAGGGTTCCCAGTCGTCATACGTATAGAGATGTTTGCATTTTTCAACAAGATCGCGAATGTGCGGCTCGGTACGCGCCAATTCGGCATCGATATTCCATAATGCCAGATAGCCCGGGTTACTCAGTTTCAGCCTGCCGTCTTCGGCAAACACCGCCACGCCTTCGTGCAGATTATCCAGCGTTTCACGCTGCACGGCAATCAGCGTGTTGTACGAACGCTCCAGCGCCAGCCGGTTGGTCACATCTTCGTAAGCGAACAAAATACCGCCCAGCGCATGTGGGATGACAATGACGCGTAAAGAACGGCCATCGGGGAGATAGAAAAATTCTTCATGCGGTTCGATCAACCCGGTAAATAATTTTATCTGCTGCTGCTTGAACAACTGGAAATTGGCCTGTTCCGGCAATTTGCGCTTCTCGCGCAACAGCTCCAGTATTTCACCATAGGTCGGCTGCGTATCAAGCCACGTTT
>Ga0207024_10157_pt1 | contig 20258 bp, 18 predicted proteins | sample Alteio_BWMinCont_44_FD_153470 | JGI IMG/M metagenome (GOLD analysis project Ga0207024, IMG submission 153470) | Enriched cells from forest soil in Barre Woods Harvard Forest LTER site, Petersham, Massachusetts, United States -... | ecosystem: Environmental > Terrestrial > Soil > Temperate forest >...
ACTGAGCAATTGGACTACGTTTCTGGTCTCCAGAGGAAGTTCGCGGACCTGCATTTCCGAAAAAGCGTTGCCGACGGAAGCGTCCACCGTGTTGATGGTGGAAGCTTCCGCGGCAACGTTGACTGTTTCCGAGGTTTTGCCAAGTTCCAAACGAAGATCGAGAGTCGTCGGAGTATTCACCAGCAGCTGGACGTCGGTGCGGGTCAGTTTCGCGAAACCTACCATTTCGACGTCGATCTTGTAGGTGCCCGGCGAAACCTGGACGAACTGATATTCGCCGCGTGTGTCGGAAGTGATCGAGCGATTGAAGCCGGTCCCGGCGTTGTTCAACGTTACTACGGCGCCTGCGATTACCCCGCCCTGCGGGTCTGTCACCGTGCCGCGAAGCAGCGTTGTGGACTGCGAAAAGCCGCTAATCGAAGCGGCCGCGGTCAAAAATAGATAAACGAATAGCTGATACCAGGCACGTGTCCCACGCATAGCCGCAACTCCTAGGTATGAAGGTTGGGTCTGCGAGAAACGGACTCGCTACACGTGGCGGTGCGCCGCGATCGTTGCTACCGTGCACCAGGACGGCCTATCAGTCAGCTTAGTCTGATTGCCAAAGTATATTGCAGCGGTAACGTGATGTCAATAATTTGGCCAATAAATAAAATGGATCGAATCCATGTGGCATTACCCCCCGACGCCTCCACATCCTATAATGGTGTCACCGCTCATGAAGAAGCTGTACGCCGTTGTCGCTCTTGGCCTTCTCTCGCTGTTGCTCGCCGGCCAATCCCCTCAGCCGACCCCCAAAAGCGAGCAGGCGAAAAACAACGACAAGGCCGCGCCGCCCGATTCCGGGGACAAGAACCGCATCACCCTCGACGTCTCTCGCGTCAACATGCTCTACACGGTCTCAGACAAGAAAGGGCGCTTCGTTACCGACCTCACTAAGGACGACTTCGAGGTCTTCGAGAGCAAGAAGCCGCAAACCATCATCGAATTCGCGGCTGAAACCGACCTGCCGCTCCGCCTCGCCATCCTGATCGACACCAGCAACAGCATTCGCGAGCGTTTCCATTTCCAGCAGGAAGCCGCGACCGCGTTCATCGACGGCACAGTCCGGGCCGAGCATGATAAAGCCATGATCGTGAGTTTCGACACTGCGGCCGAATTGGTCGCCGATCTGACGGACAACGTCGCGGACCTCGAAAAAGCCGTCGAGAATCTACGGCCCGGAGGCGGCACCTCACTCTATGACGCCATCTTCTTCGCTTGCCGCGACAAGCTCATGCAAGATCAGCCGCTCTATAAATTCCGCCGCGCCATGGTCATCTTAAGCGATGGCGAGGACAACCAAAGCCGCTACACCCGCGACCAGGCGCTCGAGATGGCGCAGAAAGCCGACGTCAACATTTACACCATTTCCACCAACATCACGCGCATCGAGAGCGACGGCGACAAGGTAATGCGCTACTTCGCCGGCGAAACTGGTGGCCAGGCTTTCTTCCCGTTCAAGGTTTCCGATTTGAGCCAGGACTTCGAGAACATCGCCAACGAGCTGCGCCACCAGTACAACATCTTCTATCGCCCCGAACCGCTAAGAGCCGACGGCCTCTATCATCCGGTGGAGATTCGCGTGAAGGCCCACAAAGATCTGATCGTGCGGGCTCGCAAAGGGTACTACGCGCCGAAATTGTGAGCGCCCTGCTGCTACAATAGTGTTCTCCCCCGGCGAAAGGCTTTCCTCTAAGGATCATCACGCATGGACGAAAAAGAACGCACACGTACCCTCGGACTCACCCTCGGCCAGATCGAAAAACAATTCGGGAAAGGCTCCATCGTTCGGCTGGGGTCGAAGGAAGCCATCGTGCAGGTCGCCGCGATTTCGTCGGGCTCCATTTCCCTCGACAACGCGCTCGGCGTGGGAGGATTTCCGCGCGGCCGCATCGTCGAAATTTTTGGCCCGGAATCGTCCGGTAAAACCACGGTTGCCCTCCAAGTGGTGGCCGAAGCGCAAAAGGCCGGCGGGATGGCTGCCTTCATCGACGTAGAGCATGCGCTCGATCCCATCTACGCCCGCAAGCTCGGCGTGGATGTGGACAACCTGCTGGTCTCGCAGCCCGACTACGCCGAGCAGGCGCTCGAAATCACCAGCGCTCTCATCACCTCCGGCTCCATCGACGTCCTGGTGGTGGATTCGGTGGCCGCCCTGGTTCCTAAAGCCGAGCTGGACGGCGAAATGGGCGATAGTCACATGGGCGTGCAGGCCCGTCTGATGTCGCAAGCCATGCGCAAGCTCACCGGCAGCGTGTCGAAATCCAATACCTGCCTGATCTTCATCAACCAGATCCGCGAAAAAATTGGCGTGATGTTCGGCAATCCAGAAACCACTTCGGGCGGACGCGCGCTGAAGTTTTATTCCTCCGTCCGCGCCGACATCCGCCGCATCGCAGCCATCAAGGAAGGCGACGTCGTGGTAGGCAATCGCACCAAGGTGAAGATCGTCAAGAACAAAGTGGCTGCGCCGTTCCGTGAAGCCGAGTTCGACATTATTTATGGCGAAGGTATCTCGCGCGAAGGCGACCTCATCGATTTGGGCGTCGCGCAAAACATCGTGGAAAAAAGCGGCTCCTGGTACAGCTACAAAGGCGAGCGCATCGGACAGGGCCGCGAGAACGCGCGCCAGTTTTTGAAGGACAATCCCGATATTCGCCAGCAGGTCGATGCCGAGCTGCGCAAAGCGCTGGGCCTCATCCGCAAGGAGCCCGAAGCCGTCGCCGCGCCCATACCGGCTCCAGTGGAAGCTCCCAAACCCGCAACCGCCAGCGCTGCCCGGTCACGCTAGACTCCTTGGGGGCAGTGGTAGTTGCTCCGGTGCGTGCTACTGGCTGACGCAGTTCGTGAAGGCGATCGCCCCGCTATTCGAAGTGAAGCTGGGTGAGGGTTGGTATCCAAGGCCCGTTGTAAGAATCACCGTCAGGTTCGTGCCCACTGAATCCGCAACTCCGCACGGAACGGTTCCAGCCGGTGTCGGCGGTACTTTGAAGTTCACCTGATAGAGACCGACCTGTCCAGGTACAAGACCGGCGAATTCCACCGGCTCGACCACTGGCTGCGCACCCGAATACACGAAGTAAGCGAATAAGGGTACGTTCACCTTGGCGGCCGGCGCCGGCGATTTGCTCCCGGTGGGAACCGGAGGCGTTGTGGCGCCAAGTCCATACACATAGGCCACTAGAATCTGACCCGGTACAAATCCGCCCGCTAATGTGCCATCCGCGTTGGTGATGCAGCCTGACGATCCGGGCACGCTTTAAGAAATATCTGCGACGGAACCGGCAGGAGTGAAAACGCACGGCTGGAGTCCGCCACCTCGGAAAAGCTGATCTGCGCTTTACCTTGCTGCGCATTCGCGTAGAGGGCGATTTCGAAGGGAATCTGAACCCGCAACGCAGTCACAAAGCAAGCCGGAGTGGCCTGCTGCGAGGCGGCGCAAAGATCGATTTGCCGAACGGAATAGAGAGGTACGTTCAGCACATCGCTCGATCCCGTTTGCGTAATCTTTGCGGAAAAGCCCGCAAGGGTATAAGGGAGATGCGCGCGAGCTTCGACCGGCTGTGCCAATAACGTTGGAACGCCCGAAAGGTAGAACGTAATATCCTGCCCTGGAGAAACGACGGTTACCGCCGGATCCATATACCCCGCGCTCACTAAGGTCGCGCCACTTTGCGCGAAAACTGAGGCAGGAACAGAAAGTAGCAGACAGTAGATGGCGCATCTCATTAGGATTCCCTCGGCATTAATTAGCAACGAGCTCGATTACTCACCGTACCGCGCTCCTGATGGCCCCTCGTTCGGCTTTGACTCAGGGGTCCTGCTCTGACTCAGGACATCAGCGCCGCTTTGCAGTAGTCAAAACATTTTCTTACTTCGGCCACCGTATCCATCCCCGGCTTGCCGTATTCGTACTCAATCATTGCCGGGATCGGATATTTCTTCGTCTTTAGAACTTCGAGCACGCCTTTAACATTGGTGTCGCCCTGGCCCAGCGGCATGTTCGGACCGTGGTCCTTCTTGCGATCTTTGATGTGCAGCGTGAGGATCTTCGCGTGGTGTTCTTCCAGGAAACTTACCGGATCGAAGCCGGCGGCCGTGAAGTGCCCGATGTCGAGGTTGATGCCGGTATACTTCGAGCGGCCGGCCAGCGCTTGTTTCCAGTCGTCGGGAGTCGAAAACTCGTTCGGCTTCATGCTGTCGTGGTTGTGATAGCCGACGTAGATCTTGTACTGCTGGGCGTACTTGTCGACGCGCGGCGAAATATCAACATTCGAAGACGCTGTGATCCGGGTGACTCCCATGGCTTTGGCCATGAGAAAACCCTGTTCGATCTGCTGATCGGTGAATTCGTCGCGAAAGCTGTAGTTGAAGGCGTAGAGATCGATGCCCGCGTCGTCAAACTTTTTGCGAATGCCGCGGATCTCATCCATGGGTGGATTCGAGCGCCACGCCGCCACCTGCGATCGATCCTTGGGCAGGATCATGTTGTCCCAGAGTTCGGCGTATCCCAGTCCGATCTCTTTCATAGCAGCGATGCAATCGTCCAACGAATGAAGGTCGCGAAAGCTGTAGGTTTGAGCGCCAATCGTGACACCGCTGAACTTCGAATCGATGGCCGCGAAGGCCGGAACGGCCACTGCCGCGGTTGCAAGTTTGGCAAAATCTCGTCGCGTCATGACGTGGATGATATCAACTGTGAAGGAGAAAGAGAATCGGCGATGGCCTCAGCGATCTGTTTGCCATGGAAGCGGCCATTTTCGATAAAAATCTCGTTGGTGTGCATCCCTGCCACAATCACGCCCGCCAGGAAAACGCCCGGACGGTCGCTCTCGAAAGTCTCCGCATTAATGCGTGGCTTCTGGGACTTCGGGTCCAGTCGAATGCCCAGCGACGCCAGGAACTCCAGGTCCGGTCGATAGCCGGTCATGGCAAAAACAAAATCGTTCTTGAGCGTCTTGAGGCCTTCGCGCGTTTCAATCTCCACTGACTTGGGATGAATCGCGATCAGGCGCGAATGGAAGTACGCGGTCACTTCACCGCTCTTGATGCGGTTCTCGATATTGGGTTTGATCCAATACTTCACGCGATCGGAGATCCCTGCGCCGCGGTGCAAAAGCGTAACGCGCGCGCCGGTCCAGAACAGCTCCAGCGCCGCGATGGCCGCCGAGTTTTTCGCACCCACTACCAGCACGTCGTGATTGTAATAAGGGTGCGGTTCCTTGTAATAGTGGATCACCTTGTCTGATTCTTCGCCTGGCACATCCAGCATGTTGGGAACATCGTAGTATCCGGTGGCGAGCACGATCTTGCGCGCCCGGTACTCGGTCTTGCTGGTTCTGACGTGAAAATCGCCGTCGCCGCCATCGATCGAAAGCACGCGCTCGTATTGATGGATGTTCAGGCCGTAATATTCGGCCACCCGCCGATAATACTTCAGCGCTTCGGTGCGGCCCGGCTTTTCATTGAGCGAGGTCATCGGCAGGCCGCCGATTTCGAGCAGCTCCGGCGTGGTGAAGAACACCATGTGCGTCGGATAGTTGTAAAGCGAATTGACGACGCAGCCCTTGTCGATCAGCACCGTGTTGAGGCCGCGCTGCTTCAACTCAATGCCACACGCCAGCCCGGTGGGGCCGGCGCCCACTACGACGACATCGAAACGCTCCACAATTAGAGCATCCCTTCGACAGTCTTATATGCCGAATCGAGCGCGCCGGCCAGCGCCGCTGGGTCCTTGCCGCCCGCTTCAGCCATGTCTGGACGCCCGCCGCCTTTTCCGCCGACGGCTTGTGCCACCGATCCCGCGAGTTTGCCCGCGTGGACTTTCGATGTCAGATCCTTGGTGACGCCCACCACGATCGCGACGTTCGAATCCTGAGCGGATCCAAGAATGACCACCGCCGTCTTCCACTTCACGCGCAGTGAGTCCACCATGGTCCGCAGTTGTTCGCGGTCCATGCCGGAAACTTGCGCCGACAAAACTTTTGCACCCTTGATGTCGCGAGCGCCGCTCTCGATTCCGGCCACTTCAGAACGGGCGAGCTTCTCCTTCATTTGCTCGATCTGGCGCTCCAGCGCACGTTTTTCCTCAGCTAATTTTTCCTGCGTTTGCCTCGAAGCTTGCGCTTCTTCCTGGAACTTGTTCAAAATCGCTTCGCCAGTGACGGCTTCTATGCGCCGCACACCGGCCGAAATGCTGGCTTCGTAGGTAACAACGCACAGCCCGATATCGCCGGTGCGATGCACGTGCGTCCCGCCGCACAGTTCCTTGCTGAAACCGTCGGGCACAGAGACCACCCGCACGCGATCGCCATACTTCTCGCCGAACAGCGCCATGGCGCCCGTGTTGAGCGCCTGATCCAGATCCATGACGTCTGTGTGGACCTCGATGTTCTTGAGGATTTCTTCGTTGACCAGCTTTTGAATCTCAGCCAGCTCTTCGGGGTCGGTGTGAGCGTAATGCGTAAAGTCGAAGCGCAGTCGATTGGGATCTACGATGCTGCCGGCTTGCTTGACGTGCGGTCCAAGCACCTTGCGCAGCGCGGCGTGAAGCAGATGCGTGGCGGTGTGATTGCGCATGGTCGAATGGCGTAGATGGCCGTCCACCTTGCCGATTAATTCTTCGCCCTCGCGAACTGGTGCGATGATTTCGACGCGATGAACCGTGGCGCCAGGCGCGGGTTTATAGGTGTTGCGAACCAAGGCCACCGTGTCCCCGCTGGAAGGCGAAACCAGGATGCCCGTGTCACCGACCTGGCCCCCGGCTTCGGCGTAGAACGGGGTGCGGTTGAAGACCAGTTCGGTGTTCCCATCGTGTTCGATCACTCGGAGAACTTTAACGGGCGATTCGAGCGTTTCGCGCCCAATAAAATCGGTCGGCGGAAGGTCCTTGTAGACCGCCGCGACTTGCGCTTTATCCGCGCCTCTCCAACTGGCGCGCGCACGTTCCTGCTGTCTGTACATCTCGTATTGGAACGCGATCGGACTAGTACTCGTTCCAAGTTGCCGCGCCATGTCCTCCTGCTCTTCGAGAGCTAGGCCGAACGTATCATATAGTCTGAATGAAACCTCTCCCGGGATCGGCCCACCTTGAGCCTTCTTCGCTTCTGCTTGGAAAATCTTCTCAGCAACCTGGAACGTCGTCGCGTAACGATGTTCTTCGTCCTTCACCACGCGCGCCACGCGCTGCACGCTGTCCAGCATCTCGGGATAACCGGGCTTCATCAGATCGGCCACGAAGCCAGTGAGTTCGTATAAATACGGATTCTCCCGGCCAATCATTCGCGCATTCCGAATCGCGCGGCGCATGATTTTGCGCAGCACGTAGCCGCGGCCTTCATTGGATGGCGTAACGCCGTCGTGTATCAGGAAAGCGGCGGCGCGAACATGGTCGGCATTGATGCGCAGCGCGACGTCGGTACGCGGATCGTCTCCGTACGCGACTCCAAACATTTCAGCCGCGCGATGGATGATAGGACGCAACAAATCCGTTTCATAATTCGAGAGCTTGCCTTGTAGAACGCAGGACACCCGCTCCAGTCCCATGCCGGTATCGATGGATGGCCGCGGAAGCGGCGTCAACACCCCATCGGACGAGCGATCAAACTGCATGAAGACCAGATTCCATACTTCGACGAAGCGCTCACCCGTGTCGTCGGGAAACTCGCCCGCACCAGCCTCCGGTCCAAAATCGTAAAAGATTTCCGAGCAGGGACCGCACGGGCCGGTGTCGCCCATTTGCCAGAAATTGTCCTTTTCATCCAGGCGGGCGATGCGGGACTTCGGAACCCCGGCCACTTGTTGCCACAGCAGCTCCGCGTCGTCATCCTCGCGAAAGACGGTGACGTAGAGCTTGTCTTTCGGAATGGAAAAATCGCGCGTCAGCAGCTCCCAGGCCAGGGCGATAGCGTCTTTCTTGAAATAGTCGCCGAAAGAAAAATTGCCGAGCATCTCGAAGAAAGTGTGATGGCGCCGGGTGTAGCCGACATTGTCGAGATCGTTGTGCTTGCCCCCGGCCCGGACCACCTTCTGCGCAGTAGTGGCGCACGAGTAGTCCCGCCTCTCCAGGCCGGTGAAAACGTCCTTGAACTGATTCATGCCCGCGTTGGTGAACAGCAACGTGGGGTCGTTGGCCGGCACCAGCGACGAGCTACGAACGATGCGATGGTTGTTGGCCGCGAAGAAGTTCAGGAACGTCTCGCGGATCTCATTCCCTGTCATGTGTATTTCTATTGTGACAGGTGCGGGCTGGAGGTTTCATTTTACCGCGCCAGCCAATCCCAATCCCGACGCGCGCAGCGCCCACCGATCTCGGAAGCCAGCCCCCAATCACCAATCACCAACCACGAAGCGAGGGCGTCCGGCGCGGCGCGCAGCGCCCGCCTCGCCCCGCTTCTAGTACGCTGGTATATGACTGCCTGATGGACGAAAAGAAGATACTGGAAAAACTGCGCGAAATCTGTTTAGCCTTGCCGAAAACCAGCGAAACCACCACCTTCGGCCACCCCACCTTTCAAGTGGGTACCAAGACTTTTACAGTCCTGGAGACTTACAAGGGCGTTCTGTCGATCTGCGTCAAGGTCGGTAAGAAGATGCAGCCCGTCTTCCTCGAAGACCTCCGTTTCTACCGCACGCCCTATGTCGGCCAGCACGGCTGGGTCTCCCTCCGCGCCAACACCAAACTGAACTGGACCGAAATCCGCGATCTGGTCGAAGGCAGTTATCAGTTGGTCCACGTCAAGAAGAGACGACGGTGACCCCCGAACTCGCCGGCCGCCGCATTGCCATCATCAGCATGTTGGTCAGCGCCGCGCTTGCCGCCGCGAAAATCACCATCGGTTTGCACGCCGCCTCCACCGCCACCGTGTCCGACGGTATTGAATCCGCCGGCGACGTCCTGGCCTCGGGACTCGTCCTCCTCGGTCTCATCATCGCCGCCAAACCGCCCGACGCCGAACATCCCTACGGCCACGGCCGGCTCGAAACGCTGAGCGCGCTCGCGGTCGGGATGATGTTGGCCGCCACTGGCGTCCTCATCGCCGTCGAATCGCTGCACCTGTCGCACGACGCAGGCCGCCCGCCCCAAGCTTACGCCCTGTGGCCGCTCATCGCCTCCATCGTCATCAAGTCCATCATGAGTGCGTCCAAGCGCCACTATGGCCGCAAAATTCAAAGCTCCGGATTGATTGCCGACGCCTGGAACGATACCGTCGACATTCTTTCCGGCACAACCGCCTTGCTCGGGCTGGGACTTACGTTGCTCGCTCCCGAGCGCTTCTCCGCGGCCGACCGTTTCGGCGGCTCAGCCGTTGGCATCATCGTCATTTTTCTCGGCATCCGCGTCGTCCACGACACCGTCGTGCAATTAATGGACACCATGCCCGACCCCGAAGCCATGGATCGCATCCGCATGACCGCCCTCACCGTCCCCGGCGTTCTCGGCATCGAAAAATGTTTCGCTCGCAAGACCGGCCTGAAGTGGCACGTCGACATGCACCTGGAAGTCGACCCCGCCATGAGCGTCTTCGAATCCCACGAGATCGCCACCCAAGTCAAGGAGAAGATCCGCTCCGAGGTCGATTGGGTCGCCGACGTGCTCGTTCACGTCGAGCCGCACATGCTCGCTACAATTTCAAACAGCCCGCATGGAAAATCGTGAATTCGCTCGGGTCCTCGCCGAAACTGCCGACCTGATGGAGATTGCCGGAGAAGACGGCTTTCGCATCCGCTCCTATCGGAACGCCGCTTCCGCAATCGAAGGCTTCCCGGAGCGCGTCGACGATATCCTCTCCAACCCCGACCGCACCATCACCGAAATCCCCGGAGTCGGCAAAGGCCTTGCCAGCGTCATCGCGGAACTCGCTAAGCGCGGCTCATTTGAAAAGCGCGACACGCTGCTCGCCCAGTTCCCTCCCACGCTTCTCGAGCTCCTCAAGATCCAGGGCCTCGGCCCCAAAGGCATCGCGCTTGTCTATCAGCACCACAAGGTCTCGACCATCGACGAGCTGGAGCGCATCTGCAAAGAACAGAAGCTGCGGGAACTGCCTCGCATGGGCGCCAAGCTCGAAGAGAAGGTGCTCAAATCCATCGCGCAATATAGACAGCGCACCGGCCGCTTCGTGCTCAATTTCGGACAGAAGGTCGCCGCCGAGCTGATCCCCTATCTCTCGGAAACCGGCGGCATCGAAAAAATCGCCGCGGCCGGCAGCCTACGCCGTGGTAAGGACACCATCGGCGATCTCGATCTTCTCGTCACTGGTCCGGGCGCTGCCGCCGCGCTCGATCGATTCGTCCAGCACCCCAAGGCTCACAGCGTCCTCGGCAAAGGCCCCAACAAAGCCAGCATCCAATATGGACTCGACGGTATCCAAATCGATCTCCGCGCGCTCGCGCATGAAAGCTACGGCGCTGCCATGCAGTACTTCACCGGCAGCAAGGAGCACAACATCCTGGTACGCAGCCGGGCGCTCAAGCTCGGCCTCACGCTCAATGAATACGGCCTGTTCAAGCTCGACACCGAAGAGCGCGTGGCCGGTGAAACCGAAGAAGAGGTCTACGCCGCGCTCGGCCTAGCCTGGATCCCGCCCGAGCTGCGCGAAAACTGCGGAGAGATCGAAGCCGCGCTCGAAGGTCGCCTTCCCAAGCTGATCGAACTCTCTGACATCCGTGGCGACCTCCATATGCACACCACCGAAACCGACGGCCGCGCCACGCTCCAGGAAATGGCCGAGGCCGCCAGCGCGCTCGGCTACCAGTACATCGCCATCACCGATCATTCCAAAGCTCTCGCCATGGCCAACGGCCTCGATGAGAAGCGCGCTGTCGCATTCGCGCAACAGGTGCGCGAACTGAACCGCGCGGGTCTCCCGCTCCGAGTCTTCTCGGGCCTCGAATGCGACATCAAGCACGACGGTGAAATGGACCTCGCCGAAGATGCCCTCGCCGAGCTCGATATCGTGGTTGGAAGCGTCCACAGCCACATGAATCTCGAAGCCGCCGAGATGACCGATCGCCTGATGCGCGCCCTGGAATCGCCCTCGTTGCGCGTTATGGGCCATCCCACCGGCCGTATGCTGCTGAATCGCGATCCGTTTCCCTTCGACTTTGAACGCGTCGCCACCCAAGCCGCGCGCCGCAACGTGTACCTGGAAATCAACGGCAGCCCCGAACGTCTCGATCTGGGCGGCGCCATGGTCCGCACGGCCAAAAGTCTCGGCGCAAAGTTTGCCATCTCCACCGACGCGCACCAGACCAAACACCTCGGCATCAATATGCCCTTCGGCGTTTTAATGGCCCGCCGCGGATGGCTCGAACCCCGCGACGTCCTCAACGCGCTGCCGCTTCCCGAATTCGAAAAGGCCATTCAGAAATCATGAAAATCGTCTCGTCAGTTGAAAAACTCCAGAACAAGCTCTTCACGGTGTCGGAAGATCACGCCGTCGAACCCGGCGGGTTCGAGATCAAGCGCTTCATCGTCCACCACCGTGGCTCAGCCGTGATGATGCCGGTCGACGATCGCAAGCGCGTTCTGCTCGTCCGCCAATATCGCCTGCCCGCGCAGCACTTCTTGTGGGAAATACCCGCCGGCTCCGTCGACCCTGGCGAAAAACCGCTCCAAACCGCCAAGCGCGAGCTCAAGGAAGAGACCGGCTACCGGGCCAAGACTTGGACCAAGCTCGTCTCGTTTTTCCCCAGCCCTGGCTTCCTCACCGAAAAGATGACCATCTTCCTCGCCACCGGCCTCACCGCCGGCCAAGCCACTCCCATGGGCGACGAGCGCATCGAGACCCGCTGGTTCACCGCCAAGGAAATCGAAGCCGCCATCGACAACGGCAAAATCATGGACGCCAAAACCATGCTCGGCTACTTCTTCTGGAAGCGTTCGCTCCGAAAGGCCTGAACTATGATCACCGCATCTGTCTTCATCGTTGGAATGCTTGTCCAGTCGGCGCCGGCGTCCATTTACACCGATCCGCCGGCCGACGCCGCGCATCCCGCCAAGATGACCGTGCTTCACATCCCCACCCACGGCGTTCTGATTAACGGACTGGTCTACCAGCCATCTGGCGCCGGACCGCATCCCACCATCGTCATCTGCCACGGCCTGCCCGGCAACGAGAAGAATCTGGATCTGGCGCAAGCCCTACGGCGCGCGGGTTGGAACGCCGTGACGTTCAACTACCGCGGATCCTGGGGCAGCCCCGGCAAATTTCGCTTTACTCAGAATCTGGAGGACGCGAACGCAGTGCTCGCATATCTGCGCGATCCGGCCAACGCCACAAAATTGGGCGTGGATACGAAGCGGATGGTTCTGGCCGGTCACAGTATGGGTGGCTGGGTGGTCGCGCACACCGCTGCGAACGATCACGCATTGCTCGGAGCCGTTCTGATTTCCGCCGCCGATATGGGCCGCTTAGGCGCCGCGCCGCATGACCGTGTAGTAGCCGAAATGGCCGACGACATGGAATCGCTCGCCGGCGTCACCGCCGAAAGCATGGCCGCCGAAGCGATAGCCAACGCAAAAGCTTTCCAGATGCAAAACGACGTAGCAGGCCTGATCCAAATGCCGCTTCTCGTTCTCACGGCGAACGATAGTCTGAAGCCCGATACGGATGCTCTAGTGAGTGCCATCCAAGCCAAGGGCGGCCGTAAGACTACCACCGTGCACGTCGCCACCGATCACAGTTGGTCCGATCGCCGCATCAGGCTCGAAACCGAAATTATTAAATGGCTAAGCGGACTGCACTAGCGCCATGCCGCGCAGCTCGGCCGCGCAGACTTAGTCGACAATTAGGACAAGGAACTCGCGACCGGCACGCTGAAGGCTACACTCAAAAAGGCAGGTCTGAAATGAACGCAAGACGCTACCCAGTAATCATCGAGCAAACTGGAACAGGCTTTTCCGCCTATTCGCCCGACGTTCCCGGATGTGTGGCGGCCGGCGATACGCAAGAAGAAACGCGAAGAAATTTCCAGGACGCTTTGGCTGAACATTTTGAGGCCATGCGAGAAATTGGCGAGCCCATTCCAGAACCCCATTCTTCAGTCGACTACGTAGAAGTCGCCGCATAGCCACCCGCGCTATTTCGCCAGGCGCTCCCGCGCAATCTCAATAAAGTTCCCCGCCAGTATCCCCGTCGATCCCGCCTTAATTCCCAAATCGACAGTCGTTCTGCAGGCCGCTCGCACTTCGCGATAAATCGCCCCGGGTATCGCCACTGTCGACACGCAGGCGGGAGCGAGTGAAACGCCCAATCCCGCCGCCACCAGCCGCACCAAAGTCGGCCACTGCGGCGCATCTTGCACAATGTTCGGTCGAAACCCATCTCGTTCGCAGCAGGCGATGGTTCTGTCAAAAGCGAGCGGCCCCATTCGCCGCGCAAACAGAATGAACGGCTCCTCCCGTAAATCCCTCACCCGCAGCGAGCGCTTCCGAGCCAGCGCGTGCGCCTCCGGCAACACCGCCACATAGCGTTCTTCAAACAATGTTCTGATCTCGATGCCCTTGGTAGGATCCCCATCCCGCAGGAACGCCAGATCCAGCGTTCCCATCAATAGTGCGGAAATCTGCGCCGAGGTAGAAAATTCCCGCAAACGCAGCTCCACCTTCGGATACCGGCGCCGATAGCTCTCGATGGCCGCCGGCAGATCGGAAAACATAACCGAACCGCTGAACCCAACCGTCAGTGTCCCTTCTTCCCCGCGCCCCAATCGCCGCACTTGCGCCAGATCGTCCTGAACTTTTTCGATCGTGCTCCGCGCTCGCTCGGCGAGCAGCTGCCCTGCCAGCGTCAGCTTCACGCCCCGCGTTGTCCGATCGAACAGCCGGTGACCCACCAGTTGTTCCAGCCTTTTGATTTGCTGGCTGAGCGGCGGTTGCGCCATCCCAAGGGTCTGCGCCGCCTTGCTGAAATGCAGCGTCTCCGCAACCGTGAGGAAGTAGCGAAGATGCCGGAACTCGATCTCGTCATTCATATAACAATCATATAAATAGACACCTTCTAGCTATTGGACATAGTAAATCCCAGCCCTCTACCGTAAGATTATGACGACGCCCCAAACGGAACTGACCATTCGCGAGTTCAGGCCCGGCGATGAGTCTGCCTTCCAAAAGCTCAATGAGGAATGGATCACCCGCTACTTTGCCATAGAGCCGAGGGAAGCGGAACTGTTGGCTGATCCTCAAGGCGCCATCTTGGATCGTGGCGGCAGGATATTCTTCGCGGTTCGCGACAACCAACCGATCGGCTGCTGCGCCTTGCTAGTGATCGCTCCAGGCGAATTCGAGGTTGCCAAAATGACCGTCGCGGAATCGTTTCGGGGCTGCGGCATCGGACGAAGCCTGCTCGAAAAGGTGATTGCGGAAGCCCGCGCTTTAGGCGCCCGCCGGCTCTATCTAGAAACCAACCAAAAGCTCACACCGGCTATCCGGCTGTATGAATCGCTGGGCTTTCGCCACCTTCCGCCCGAACGCATCGTCCCGTCCCCCTACGCGCGAGCCAACGTCTACATGGAGCTGTTCATCGAAAACTCCCATCGCGCGAGTTGAACCCGCGGGCTCTCGGGATCGTATCATCGATAGGGTGACCGTTCAAGAAGTAGTCGTCCAGTACGAAAGCAGAATCCGGGAGCTACAAGCCAGTGCGGCCCAAGTCCGTTTGCCCGACGGGCTGGCTGCATGCGCGCTTGCCGCCGCCCTCGGCCTGCTTCTCCTACTGAGCCTGTACGCCATTCGCGGTCAAATGTCCTTTCTCTGGCCCTCGCTGCCCATCCCTGTCGCCGCTGCCTCCGCCCGCCGTCTCCGGCAAACGCGCCAGTCGAAATCCCGCATGTGGCGCCTGAAGCGTTTTTACGACCGCGCCGTCCAGCGCGTGCAAGGCGATTGGACCGGCACTGGATTCACCGGAGAGGAATTCAACGAACCCAATCATGTGTACTCCATCGATTTGAATGTCCTGGGCCGGGGCTCTCTTTTCGAAATGCTTTGCATTGCTCGCACCTCCATCGGACGCCGCGCCCTCGCAAATTACTTGCTCCAGTCTCCGGTTCTCGATGAGACCCTCCAACGGCAGGAAGCTGTCCGCGAGCTGCGCGACAGGCAGGAGCTCCGCGAAAAAGTCGCAACGCTAGGAGAGTTCGATTTTCTTGACTCGCATCAGGACACCTTCGATCGGCTAAATTCGCCGCAGCTTTCGTTCCCCCGTTCTCTGCCCGTGATCGCGGCAATTACTTCCCTGCTCCTCGCGGGCCTCATTGTCGCTGGCCTGCTGGCTCTGGTTCCGTGGTCGAGCGCTGCCATTTGGATCTATATCCTCATCGCCTTTCATACCGTTGTCGGCCTCATCTTCCGCAGCCGGGTCAACCAAATGGCAGAGAGCCTGCGTCCCGTCTCCATCGAAACACGCATCCTTGGAGACGGCCTCCGCCTTTTGGAACAAGAGCAATTCCAATCGGTCAAACTACAGCAAATCGTTGCGCACGTCCGGAATAGTTCCGCATCCCTTAGGAAACTGGAACGCCTATTAGGTGCGCTCGCGCAACGCGATAAGGACTGGTTCGCTGGCCCCTCGCGCGCACTTTTGCTTGGCACACAATTGTGCATGGCAATTGAGCAGTGGCGGGCTAGGCACGGCCAATCGCTTCGGACGTGGCTGCACGCCTGGGGAGAATTCGAGGCGTTGAACGCGCTGGCCGCCTACGGCTACGAAAATCCCGATAATACCTTCCCCGCCTTTGCTCCGGGCGATGCCTGTTTCCAAGCACTCGAGCTCGGCCATCCGCTTCTTCCAGTTGGCTCGTGCGTCACAAACGACATCGAGTTGCACCGCGACCAATCGTTTTGCATCGTCAGCGGCTCGAATATGTCGGGAAAAAGTACGCTGCTGCGCGCCATCGGATTGAATGCTGTGCTCGCGATCGCGGGGGCCCCCGTGCGGGCCAGTGCGCTTCGTTTATCTGGACTTTCAATCTTCGCGTCGCTCTCCATTGTGGATTCGCTTTTAAACGGAAAGTCGAAATTCCTGGCAGAGCTCGACCGGCTGCGAGAGGCCATCGAGTCGGCGATCCCCGGCAGGCCAGTGTTGTTTCTGGTGGACGAAATCTTCGGTGGCACGAACTCGCGGGATCGGCGGACAGCGGCGGAGGCCGTAGTGCGCACCCTGATAAATCGCGGGGCCATCGGCGCATTGTCCACGCATGACCTCGCCCTCACCGAAATCGCCACTGCGGAGGGGTTGCACGGCGTCAATGTCCACATGGGTTCCCGAGCCGCAGGCGATCCCATGGATTTCGACTATCGGCTCAAGCCGGGAATCACAATGGAGACCAACGCACTAGCGATCGCGCGGCTCGCCGGGGTGCCGCTCTAGCATTCATATGTCCATTAGAATTGACAAGTGGCTCTGGGCCGCCCGATTCTTCAAGACCCGCTCCCTCGCCTCCCGCGCCTGTGAGCTCGGACGGGTCCGATCCAACGGACAGCCCGTCAAGCCCGCGCGCGACGTCCGGGTCGGCGACCTGTTAGAAGTCAAAAATGACAGCGGCGAATTTCAGATCGAGATCCTGGCCCTCAGTGAAATACGCGGCCCCGCGTCCGTGGCCCAGACTCTCTACCGTGAAACTCAATCCAGCCGCGAATTGCGCGAGAAGCTGGCCGCCGAGCGCAAAGCCATGCCACGTTTCGAAACAGCCCCGGCAACCAAACCCTCCAAGCGCGATCGCCGCCAAATCGATCGCCTGCGTGGCCGGTGACACCCTCCGTCAAACCCCGCCCGATAACGCATCCAATAAATTCCCGCCATCCGGCGAACCTAATCCCGAAGCCGCATCCCACCCCGGCCCAGCCGAAAATGCGCCGTTTGATCCACTGGTAATATCGTGGAACGCACCCGCGCTTTTCGGCAATCCATACAAGGCCGGCTGTAAGAACCCCAGTGGTTTTCCCAGCTTTTCGTTAAGCAGAGCGATTAATCCGCTCCACAAAGGCGCCACCGCGCTGGTGCCTCCCACCACCATCGATTCTCCGTCCACCAATACGCTATAGCCGGTATCGGGATCCGCATCGCCTGAAACATCCGGCACCCCGCGCCCTCCGCCCGACGGAGGCTTGATCTTCGCGCTCGCCTGCCACGCCGGCAATGGAAACTGCGTGCTGAACCCACCGCCGCCCGCGCCGCCCTGCGCCCCATCGTTCCACACCGTCTCGCTCTGGATTGCTCCGTTAGCGCTCTTCAGGCTGGTCCCTCCGCACGCCAGAACATGCGGGCTGGAGGCCGGAAAATCCACATGATTGGCGCCATCGTTCACACCGTCGCTGGACCCATTGTCGCCGGCCGCGACGCAGATCGTAACGCCCAGCGCGGCCGCGTCCTGCGCGGCCGAGTCCATCGCCGTCATCGCCTGCGCGGTCCAAGTGGATTCCGCGCTTCCCCAACTGATCGAAATGACCGACGGTTTATTGGTCGCGTCGTGAATTGCCGTGCTAAGCGCGTCCTGAAATCCTTGCGACGTGTTGGGCGCGAAATAGACCGCTATGTTCGCCCCCGGCGCCACCGCCCCAACCACTTCAATGTCCAGCAGCACTTCCGCATCCGCGCCATTCGCATTAGTAGGACTATTTGTTCCTTTATCCACGGAAACGGAAATCACGCTTGGCTGTTTAATTCCTAACGACGAGAAATAGGTCTTCAGATCTGCCGCTTTATATCCACCCCCTAATTCCAGAATCCCAACGGTTTGTCCCGTTCCGTCCACATCCAGCGGAAAGCCATAGAGCTGCGCCACCTGCCGCGGGGTGTAAGAAACACCGGCGCTGGAAGCCTTTTTCGCTCCCGCCCGTCGCACTCGAAAGTGCGGCTTCGCCTGCGGCCTGTCATCCAGCCCCAGCACCGCTTCCACCGATGGCGCCAAGTCCCCAGGCAGCCGGATCCCGCCGGTGCGAGCGCGGTATTGGTGCCCCTCATGCTGATAACGGTCCAGCTTCACTTCAAACGCGCGCGTCATATTCGCAGCGCTTCCTTCCAGTTTCACCGTGCGCCGCTCCGGCGATACTTCGCCCACCGTAAGGTTGTTTTCCTTGGCAAACTGTTTCACCTTCTCAATCGCCCCGCCATCGGCGCCGTGCTTCGTTGCGAACTCCTCCCGCGAAACCAGCGCACCACCCGCATGCGGCACAACCGCGCGTACTTTCGGCTTCAGGATTACTGAGACTTCGATCGTCTCATCGTCCGGTTGATCGCCCACGCGTGTGCCAAGCGGTTGAATCTCGCTTCCCGCCAGTGTGACTTTCTTGCTGTCCATACTCACCGCCTCCGCTCGAACTTCACCAGCCCATCGCGATAATCGATCGTCAATGTAAACAGGTCCAGCACCGGCAGACCGAGAAACCCGGAAATCTCGGTGCCCAGCCGATGGCTCAGCTCCCACGTATCGAACGCCGTCATCCCTTGATTCTTCTGTTCAAATCCGGAAAACTCCAGCACCAGATTCCCGGTCTGATAAATATCGCCAACCCGTCCGTTCAATCCACGCAGCGCCATCTTGTCCTCGCGATTCACATTGCCGACCGCCGCCGCCAGTTCGTAGGAAATCAGCGTGCTCGCCGCACCGGTGTCCAGTACGAACAAGCGGTTGCTCGCATTGCCCACCCGCGACGGCACCAGCAGCAAATGCCCGAACCGAAACACGCGCGTCGCGCTCTCCATCTGCGGCGTCACCGTACGATCCGGAAACTCCTCGCCTGGGTGATAGCCCGGCAGCGGATCCAGGCGCAGCTTCCCGCCCCCGAAATCGAGCGTGATCAGGAACTCGCCCAGCACATTCGATCCAATCAGCCCGTCCTCAATCCCGATGAAATTCTGATCCGCCACGCTGATCACCGCATCGCGATACTCCACCTCTCCAACTCGAAACCGCTCCGCGATTGCTCGATACCCGCCGCTCATCTTCGCGTTGTCGCCGATTCCGCGCACCGTCGCGTCGGCCGCTCGCGTCAGGCCCACTCGCTCCGCCGCCGGATGCGACATCACGATACCCGACGCGCCCGTATCCAGCACCAGCCGCGCCGGCTTCCCATTCACCATCACTTCCAGCCCGAACGTGCGCATGTGCGTCGCACCGCTCACAAACGCTTCGAGCGGAACTTCCGCTGTCTTATAAGGACTGGCAAGCGTCATGATTTCCCTGCCCTTGAGCGCCTTGCCAAGCTCCGTGCGCTGCTGCAATTCCTTCAGTACATTCGGATCGCCGGCGCTCATTGCTTCATAGCGCTTCAGAGCGTCCAGGCGCTCCTGCCCGCTCATCCGATACATCCACGTCGCCAATATTCTTGGATCGTTCGGATTCAACTGGTACGCGCGACGGAAATCCTCCACCGCTGTCTTGTTCATGGAGGTGCACTCGGCCACTCGTCCCAGTCCCCACCACGCCAGCGCAGAACGCGGATCCCACTCCAGCGCAGCCTTGAACTCCGCATCCGCCTCCGCGAATTCTCCGCGCCGGAACCGGACTTCTCCCGCAAATTCATGTGCCGCAGGCGACTCTGGCGCATCGCCTTTTGCGCGAGCTTCCACGCAGTCGCCACGCCGTCGTTCGCGAGCGCCTTCCGCCCCGTCGCCAGCGTATCGTCCAGCGGTCCTGCGCTCAAAACCGCCGCGCTTAAAATGACTAGACAAACTCTCATGCCGCGCCTTAAATCCAGTCTATCTCTTAGCTCTACTGCACCTTGTGGCGCAAACACTAACGCTCTCCCCGCTGACTAGCGCGACACTAATATCAGCATGTCCGACCGCCATCATTGGGACGTTCGCGGTCCCGTTCGCACCGTCGATGTCCATCGCACCTGGCGCTACTGGAAGCGCGGCTCAGGTGAATCCGCCCCGTGCGAACTCACCGAGAACAGCGACCACACCATCGTCAACTTCCGCCCCGACGGCGCCATTTCCCGGCAGTGGCATCAGAACTGGGATGGCTCCGAATGGACCACCGTCCACACCTTCGACGATGCGGACCGGCTGGTCAGCGTCCGCAACGAATCTTCCTCCGGCGAGAGCAACCTCGGCCTTTACGAATACGATCCCGGAGGCCGCTTGCTGCGCTGTTTTTCACGCGCTGCCGATGGCAGCGAGCGAACCCTTGAAACTTACTCCTACGACGCCGACGGCCGCAAAACAAAAACGCACTTTGTTGTTTTGGCAGCGCAGCAGCCCAACACAAACTAT
>Ga0207024_10158_pt1 | contig 20213 bp, 19 predicted proteins | sample Alteio_BWMinCont_44_FD_153470 | JGI IMG/M metagenome (GOLD analysis project Ga0207024, IMG submission 153470) | Enriched cells from forest soil in Barre Woods Harvard Forest LTER site, Petersham, Massachusetts, United States -... | ecosystem: Environmental > Terrestrial > Soil > Temperate forest >...
CGGAAACCGGAATCCCCGGATGCGGCCAGTCGCTTCCCCAAAGGATGCGGCGAGGGTTCGCGGCGATCAGCGCCTGGGCCACGGGCGCGACGTCCGCGTAATCCGGCAACTTCGAGCTGCGATAGGGCGCCGAAATCTTGACGTAGACTTTGCCCGACTTAAGCAGATTCACGAAAGTTTCAAATCCGGGCTGGCTGATTCCCAATGCAGCCTGGATCCCGCCAAAGTGGTCAAACACAATCGGCATCGGCGCCGCCGCAAGCAAATCCTTAATCGCCTCAATCACGGACAACCGCGTATAAATCTGAATGTGCCATTTGCCGCCCTTGATGCGGTCCACCGCCGCTTGAAAGCGCTGGCGGATCAAGGCGGGATCAATCACGCCGGCAGTTTCCAGATTCAGACGGATGCCGCGCATTCCGGCGTGATCCATATCCGCGATGGCGGAATCCGATGTTTTATCATCAATAACGGCGACGCCACGCGCGCGCGCGCCTAGCTTTTTTATGGCATCCAGAGCGCCCGCGTTATCCGCGCCGTAGGTGGTGGTTTGCACGACAATCACGCGGTCCATGTGCAGCGCCCGGTGCAGCGCGCGCAGTTCCTCCACGGAGACAGGCTCCGGCGTATAGGGACGCGTGGGCGAATACGGGAAATGTTGCGGATCAAATGTATGCACGTGGCAATCACACGCGCCCGCCGGCAACTGGAAATTTACGGGCGTAGAGGGTTGGGAAGCGTTGGCGGATGCCGTTCCCGGCTCGCCAAAAAACATTCCGGCTCCTACAACGGCGCCGCCTATCAAGATGTCGCGACGATGGATCATCGGAAATTCTCCTTGGGATGCAGAGTTCGCCCGCTCGTGGTTAAATGGGCGAGGGCGGTACGCCAGCTATTTTCTCGATCCAAAAGTGTAACCTGAACCTGCCGGTATGATATGAAATGATTTTCATCGCGCGCCGTAACTGTATGACCGGTTGGATGGGAATATCGGAACGGGAATATCCCGCCGCGTCGCGCATCCAGATTCCTCCTCGCCAAGCGCCCAGCTCTTGCTACAATTCACAAGCCGCCGACTGGGGCCTCGCCCACGTCGCCATAAACGGAAACAAAATGCGTTCTGGAGGGTATCGAATGCGGGCACTGGGTCTTGCCTTACTGATTGTGCTGTGCGCCGCCGGCGCCATTCCTGCGACTCCGCAAGCGCCGGCTTCGACTGGCGCAGCACCCAGCGCAAAGCTCGTCGAAGACCTCGTTTACGCCAACCATATTCTTGCTGACCAGAACGTGCTAGACGGTTTCGGGCATGTGAGCGTGCGCAGCGATAAAGATCCCAGCCATTTTTTAATGGCCCGCAGCATGGCGCCGGGTTTGGTTACCACCAGGGACATTCTGGAGTTCAATCAGGAGGGAGAACCGATTGACGCTCGCGGCCGCGCCGTTTACCTGGAGCGGTCCATCCACGCGGCGATCTACCGCGCGCGACCCGACGTGATGGCCGTCGTGCACAGCCATTCTCCGGAGATCATTCCGTACACGGTGACGGGAACCTCCCTGCGTCCGATCTATCATATGAGCTCGTTTCTTGGCGCCGGCACGCCGATTTTTGAAATTCGGGATACTGCCGGCATGACGGATATGTTGATCCGAAATAATACGCTTGCCGATGCCCTTGCGAAATCACTGGGCGATCACGCTGTAGTACTGATGCGGGGCCACGGATTTGTAGCCGTGGGAAATTCGACGCCGCAAGTGGTGTTTCGCGCGATTTACTCGCAAATCAATGCGCGACTGCAATCCGAAGCGGCCAGGCTCGGCCCCATCACGTTTCTTTCACCGGAAGAGGCCGCCAAGGCCAGCGCGACGAACGATGCCGTGGTTTTGCGTCCCTGGGAATTGTGGAAATCGCGTGTTGGAAAAATTGAATAATAAATACTAAATTAAAAGGAGCGGAGAGAATCATTCCATGAATACCTACAAGATTGCGGTGATCCCGGGCGATGGCATTGGTAAAGAAGTTGTGCCGGAAGGATTGCGCGTGCTGGAGGCAGCGGCGCGGCGCTTCGACTTGAAGCTTGCCTGCACGCATTTTGACTGGAGCTGTGAAACCTACTTCAAGACGGGAAAAATGATGCCCGAGGACGGGCTCGCACAGTTGCGCCCCTTTGACGCGATTTTCCTGGGCGCGGTCGGCTACCCCGGCGTACCCGATCATATTTCGCTGTGGGGACTGCTGATTCCGATCCGCCGCGTGTTCGAGCAATACGTCAACTTGCGCCCCGTGCGCCTGTTGCGCGGCGTCGAATCGCCGCTGAAAAATGCCAAGCCGGGGGACATTGATTTTTGCGTGGTGCGCGAAAATTGCGAAGGCGAATACTCGGACGTCGGAGGCAGAATTTTCCGCGGCACCGAACAAGAAATGGCCATGCAGCAGACCATTTTCACCAAGATCGGCGTGGACCGCATCCTGCGGTATGGCTTCGAGCTGGCTCGCAAACGCAAAAAGCATCTCACCTCCGCCACAAAATCCAATGGCATCATCCACACCATGCCCTTCTGGGACGAGCGTTTTGCAGCCATCGGGAAAGAGTATCCGGACGTCAGGACCGACCAATTTCACATTGATATTTTGACAGCGCATTTCGTGCGCCGCCCCGAAATGTTTGACGTGGTGGTGGGCTCCAATCTGTTCGGCGACATTCTTTCCGATCTGGGCCCCGCCGTGGTCGGCTCCATCGGAATTGCTCCCTCGGCGAATCTGAATCCGGAACGGAAATACCCCTCGATGTTCGAGCCGGTACACGGATCGGCCCCAGACATCGCCGGAAAAGGCATCGCCAATCCCATCGGACAGATTTGGTCCGCGGCAATGATGCTGCGCCATTTTGGCGAAGAGAAAGCAGCCGATGCCATCGAGCGCGCGATCGAGGATGTGCTGGTGACTCCAGAATTTTTGACGCCGGATGTGGGCGGCAAAGCGAGCACGGAAGTTGTGGGGAAGGCGATCGCGGATCGCGTGGGGAAGTAGACGCTGGTGGCAGTTTCGTAGCGCCGGCGAGACGCCGGCGCTACGAAAGGCAGCATCCCGTATTTCCATGGATCGCTACGCTCGATGGCTCTGATGAGCAATGCGTAGTTGTACGATTCTTGAGTAAGCGATAGACTGCCACGCAACCAGTCCAGGAAATTGGGTGGGTTATGAACCATACGGTTGGTCAGGCCAAATCTTGCGTGAGTAAGGGTGATTGATGAGCGATTCAACAGGTGCGCCGACTTCCAGCGATACAGTGATGGCGTATACGATTCTGCGCGTGTCATTTGGCGCGAACATCATGCTGCACGGCGTGAGCCGCTTCTTTATGGGACACGCGGCGTTTCTCGCCTATCTGACGCACTATTTTGAGAAGACCACGCTGATTCCGGCCAGCTCGCTGCCCGTGTTTGCCACGGTGCTGCCGTATCTGGAAACGGGATTCGGATTGCTGCTCCTGCTTGGGCTGGCTACGCGGTTTGCGCTGATTGGCGGGGCGCTGGTGCTCACGGGCCTTGTGATTGGGACGAATCTGGCGCAGGACTGGCTGGTGTCGGGGCTGCAGTTGATCTACGCGTTTCTTTATTATTATTTGCTGGCGCATCGCGGGGAAAACCGGATTTCGATTGACGCGATGATGGGCAAGTAATTTGGCGGCAGGAATGCAAACGAGCTCGTGGAAATTCCATGTCCGCGAGTAGCACTCCGCTTTAGGGCTGAAGAGGTTGCGGGAAAAATCCCTTGTCGCGGTCATTCCGAGCAAAGCGAGGAATCCCTCTTTCGCTTGAGTTTCAAACCCAGAGGGATTCCTCGCTTCGCTCGGAATGACGCTGGATTGAGATTTTCCGCCGAATGTTAAGCATTAGCGGGACGCCGCGCCACAATTTCGGCCACCGCGCGCCGGTGGGGCGCGTCATTCGCCAGGCCTTCGTGCCGATGCAGGATTTCCCAGCCCTTGAAAAATCCTTCGAGTTCCCCGGGGCGCAGGCTACGCGGCGTTTGCGGCTGGCCAAACTCCGAAATATGCACGATGGAAATTAGAATCCCTCCGGGTTTCACTCCGCGCTTGGCAGGCTCGAACAAATTCGGTTGCAGATAGTAGCAATCCGCGATCAGGTCCCAACAAGAAGGCGCAATTTCAAATTCATCTTTTTCGAGATCGGCGACCACGGCCTCGATCTTCAGGCCGCGATCCATGGCGCGTGCCCGCAAGATCGCAATGGCTTCCGACGAACCGTCCACGGCGGTGACATTCCAGCCTTGCTCCGCGAGCCACACGGCATGCCGGCCAGTGCCGCAGGCGAGATCGAGCGCTTTGCCGGGCGCCAGCCGTGTTACGGTCTCGACCAAAAGCGGCGCGGGCGGCGCCTCGAAGTCCGATGCCGCGTGTTCGCGCAATCGGTAACGCTTGTTCCACTCGTGAATTTCCATTCTCGGATTGTTCCTGCGACTTGAAATCATTGCAAGCGGGAAGTCGGGCATTGGCAGGAAGCCCGGCAAGGAGTGCTAGGAACGCCGCGCATTACGGCAGTATAATTGCCAAATCCGTAATCTAGTTAGACACAAACAAAAGGAGACACGCGATGCACGCACGTACACGCTGGCTGGCGATGGCGATCCTGGTGTTGTCCGCATTCGGGCTGAGCAAAGTGGCTCCCGCAAAAAAGGGAACCGTGACGGCGTACATTACGAATAGCCTGGGCGATACGGTGACCATGATTGATTTGGGCACGCTCAAAACCACGGGAGAGATCAAAGTCGGCAAGCGCGTTCATGGCGTGTGTGCGCCGGCAGACGGCCAGAAACTATTTGTCACCATCGAATCCGAGAAGACTCTCAAAGTGCTTAACACGGCGACGAATGAAGTGACTGCGACGATCGCGCTCACCGGCAGGCCGAATCAATGCGCGTCCACGCCCGATGGCCATTACGTGATCGTTCCGATTCGTGATGTGGGCGGTGTGGACATCATTGACACGCAATTGGCGAAAATTGTGAAAGTCTTGCCTGTCAAGGAGCCGCACAACGGCTACAGTGCGGGACGCAACGATGTCCTTTGGGTCTCTTCCATGGGCGAGCACATGATCAAGCGCATTGACCTGAAGACTCTGGAATACACGGACGAGATTCCCGTGGGCGGCGTTCCCCGGCCGTTTGCGGTGACGAAAAATGAAAAGACGTTGTATGTCGCGCTCTCTGATTATCATGGCTTTGAGATCGTGAACATTCCCGACAAAAAAGAAATTGCGCGCGTGGACCTGCCGACTGCTCCTCCCGCGGATTGCATCCTCGAACCGCACACGGAAACCCATGGAATCACGCTTTCTCCCGATGAAAGAGAACTGTGGGTCACCAGCCTGTCCGACAACCGTCTCTACGTTTATGACATCGCCGCAAAAACAATTTCCAAGGGAATTGCCACCGGGGGATGCCCAAACTGGATTGGATTTTCGCCCGACGGCGAGTACGTGACCGTGAGCAACTGCTCCAGCAATGACGCAACTATTATTGACGCGAAATCGCGGGAAGTGGTGGCTACGATTAAAACCGGGGAAGGGCCTAAGAGGCTGCTAGCCATGGTGGTGCCCGGTTCTTAATCTTCCCTAATCCTTGGATCCGACGAAGGGCACGGCAGTGCCGTGCCCCTACAAGTGCACATCAAGAGAAGGCGTGGAATGGATTTTTGTGGCCCGGGCTTCAGCCTGCGCGGTTTAGGTTTCACATGGCGTACACTTAAACCGCACAGGCTGAAGCCTGTGCCACTGAATTTGCCGATGCGCAAAAATATAATTCGACGGACTTTCATCCTCCTTCTACTTACGGGATTTCTAGCCATGGACATGACACAGGAAAATGCATTGGGGCAGGATCGCGGCCAGGGCCGGTCGATGGTTATCACGCAGGCGGGGATTGTCGCTTCGGAATCTCCGCTGGCATCGAAAGCAGGCGTGGCGGTTCTAGAGCGCGGCGGCAATGCCGTGGACGCGGCCATCGCCACGCACGCCGTGATGACCGTGGTTGCGCCGATGTGGAATGGCATCGGCGGCGATCTCTTCGCCATTGTGTACGACGCCAAAAGCGGAAAATACTACGGCCTCAACGCCAGCGGCTGGGCGCCGGCCGCGCAATCCATCGAGCGACTCCATCAAAAGGGGCTGCAGGAGGTTCCGTTGCGCGGCATCGAATCGGCCACCGTTCCCGGCGCCGTGGACGGCTGGCAGAAACTCCTCGACCGGTTCGGAAAAAAGAAACTCAACGAACTTCTCGCGCCGGCGATTCAAATTGCCGAAGACGGCTTTCCGGTAACCGAATGGATCGCGCCGCATTTCGCGAAAAGTGCCGACCTCTTGCGCAACAACGAGGCCGCGGCGAAAACTTTTCTGATCAACGACCGGCCGCCGCGCCTGGGCGAAGTGATGCGCAACCCCGATCTGGCCTGGTCGCTGCGCCAGATTGCGCAGAGCGGCCGCGACGCTTTTTATCGCGGGCAAATTACGAAGAGCCTGCTGGAACTTTCTGCGCGGCACGGCGGGGCCTTCACGGCCAAAGATTTTTCCGATTATTCCAGTGAGTGGATCGAGCCCATTTCCACAACGTATCGCGGCTGGACCGTTTATGAATTGCCGCCCAATCTGCAGGGCATTGGCGCGCTGGTAATGCTGAACATCATGGAGCAGTTTGACCTGCGCAAATTGGGGCTGAATTCTGCGCGCGCTCTGCACATTCAAATCGAAGCGAAAAAGCTGGCCTATGCGGACGTCCTGCGCTACATCGGCGATCCGAAAATGTCCAAGCTTCCTGTCAGCGGGATGCTCTCGAAAGCATACGCCGCCGAACGCGCGAAATTAATTGATATGGACCATGCAAATTGTGAAGTTGCTCCAGGCACGCCGGTTCCCGATGCAGGGGACACTACGTACCTGAGCTTGGTGGACCGTGAAGGCAACATGGTTTCGCTGATTGAATCCAATTACGAGGAGTTCGGATCCGGCCTGGTCGCCGACGGTACGGGATTTGTGTTGCACGATCGCGGAGCGCTTTTCAGCATGGAAAAACATTCGCCGAACGCGATCGCGGGGCATAAACGTCCGCTGCACACGATTATTCCGGCGTTCATGGAAAAAGATCAGACCCGGATTGCATTTGGAATCATGGGCGGATGGAACCAGGCGCAGGCGCACGCACAGTTTGTCTCGCACGTGGTGGACTTCGATCAGAATATTCAGATGGCGCTGGAAACGGCGCGTTTTACGAAGAAGACATTTAGCGGATGCGATGTTGAACTCGAGAACCGGATTCCGGGCGGCGTGCGTCCTGAACTCGAAGCCAAAGGCCACAGGGTGTTGCTGCACAACGGATTCTCGGACGAGTTTGGCGGAGGCCAGGCCGTGATGCGCGATTACGCCGCAGGCGTGAATTACGGCGCGTCCGATCCGCGCAAGGACGGCGCAGCGATCCCGGAATTACAGATCAAGAATTGGCCGGAGACAAAGTAGGGCAGCTGCAACCGGCTGTGCAACAACTCAAGCGCCGTCATTCCGAACGAAGTGAGGAATCCCTCTGTTTCTGACTTTAAATCGAAGAGGGATTCCTCACTTCGTTCGGAATGACGGCGTTTTTCTTTGGCTACCCAGGAGCGCATTCTTACTTCGCACAATCAGGATCAACCCAGTTCCGATGTGATCGCATGTTCCACCGCATCGCACAGAGCGTGCCCCACCAGAATATGGCACTCCTGAATGCGCGGCGTTTCGTCGGACGGCACGGCGATCAGCGTATCCACCAAACCGCGCAAGCGTCCCCCGGAAGAGCCTGTCAACGCAATGGTGTGCAGGCCAATTTTTCGCGCGCAATTTACGGCTTCCACGATATTTTGCGAATTTCCTGAAGTGCTGAACGCAACAGCAACATCGCCCGGCAGAGCCAGAGCTTGCAATTGACGGGAGAATACTTGATCGAAGCCGAAATCGTTGGAGATGGCCGTGACGGCGGCCATGTTGTCGGCCAGCGCCACGGCCGGCAACGGGCTGCGTTCCCGCAAATAGCGGCCGAGGAATTCGCCGGCGAGATGCTGAGCGTCCGTCGAGCTGCCACCGTTTCCGAAGAACAACGCTTTATGGCCTGCGCGGTAGGCGGATATCAGAGCATTGGCGGCCGCGGCCATGGCGGGCAAGCAGGTTTCCAGGAGCTTAGCGTGAACTTCCACGCTGCGCTTGATATTGGTGCGGAGAATTTCTTCAGTCATGCTTGCCTCTCTGTCAGAAATCAATTCCCATTTCCAGATTGCCGCGCCCGGCTACTCAATGAGCGGCGCGGCCAAAGCTACGCTCAAGCCTTTCCCCACGCGAATCAATATATGCTGCACGTGCTCAAGGCTTCCGATCATGGCGAGGTAATTCGCAATTTCCTCGGGATGCGACAGCGCATTGTCAGCCACCAGGAATGTGGAGGGCGCCAGCTTTGGCAGCAGCAGAGTCAATTGTTTGTGGGCGTCAATTCGATCGGCGTCGAAAAAGACGAAGTCAAACGGGCCGGAAAGAGTTGCGATGACTTCGGTGGCATCTCCGCAGCGCAGGTCCACGCGTTCCAGCAGTCCGGCCCGCAACAAATTTTCCCGGGCCATATTCTGCTTTTCGGGGCTGCGGTCTATGCTGATCACGGATCCGTCGGCGGGCGCCACGGCATCGGCCAGCCAGATAGTGCTGTATCCATTGGAGGTGCCGATTTCAAGCACTCGCCTTGCATGCGACCCGCGAGCCAACAGGCTTACAATCTCCGCCGTGTCCGGTTCCAAATTCAGGACTTTGCGGGAATGTTCGGTCTCCCGGGCATCGTGAGCGCGGCCCTGCTCCTCAAGTTGGTGCAAGAGACTGCGGACATCCGCGTTCATGGAATTGCTGGTTTGGATATATTGTCGCGCACCACGGCGTCCTTCAGGTCCGCTCCATCCATTTTAACGTCCGTCAAATCAATTTCACGGAAACTGGCGAGGGCTAGGTCCGATCCCGAAAAATCCGCTCCGCGAAGAATGGCCTGGCGGAGAACGGTGCCGCGAAGAATGGTCTTGTGCAATTTGGCGGAGGTCAAATCGCCGCGAAATAATTCCGTGCCGCTCAAATCGGCTTCGCTCAGGTCCGCGCCTTCCAGTTTCGTCTCCGTAAAATCGCAATTGCGCAAATCGGCTTTGCGCAGATCCGCCTGGCTCAAGTCTGCAAAACTGAGTTTGCTGCCGCGCAGGTCGGCCTTTTTCAGGCGGCAGCCCACAAGGTTCGCCCCCGTCAAATCGCTCTTTCGCAAGTCCTGACCGGAAAGATCGGCGCCGGATAAATCGGCGCGTTCGCCGCCGGGTTCTCCCTTATGAAATTTCGCGTGCGCATCCAGTATGTCGCCCAGTTTCTTGCCCTTGTGTCGAATGATAACCGCCTTTCGCGACCCGCCTGCGTGGCGTGAATATAGGCCAGTAAGTCTGATCGCATCGCCCAGAATGAATCGGTGTGATCTTCCATTGTACAGAAATACAGGGGGTGAGCAAGCATCTCGGCTCACCACGCCCATCCTGCCGAACCCCTCCCAGTACCCTCGCCGAGCAAACCTGTGATAACTTGGGCGTGCGATGACCGTGATCGAAAAACTAAAAACACGCGCGCGAACGCGTCCCCAGCGGATTGTTTTATCCGAAGGGGAAGACCCACGCGTCATTTCCGCGGCGGGAACGATTGTCCGGGAAGGCCTGGCAAAGATCACACTGCTTGGCCGAACACCAATCATCGAATCGGTTGCGGTGGATTTAGGCGTGCCACTTACCGGTGTCTCGATTATTAATTGTCCCGCAAGCCCGAAAATTGAAGCGTATTCGCAAATTTATTACGAACGGCGACGCGCGCGTGGCGTGGTCCTCGAGGAATGTCGCGAAGCTGCACGCCAGCCTTTGTACTTTGCCGCGCTTTCCGTGGCCGCGGGAGATGCCGATGGAAGCGTGGGAGGAGCGGTCAATACCACGGCCGAAACTGTGCGCGCGGCCCTTCACACCATTGGTCTGGCACCCGAGGCCAAGCTTGTTTCCGGTTTCTTCATCATGATGATTCCGCAGCGCCCGGGACTGGATTTGGGATCCTCCGGCGCGCTGCTGTTTGCCGATTGCGCGGTGGTGCCGGACCCCAATCCCGATGAGCTTGCGGAAATCGCGCGTGCTACTGCGGAAAATGCGCGCGCTTTGCTTGAGGTTGAGCCGCGCGTCGCGCTGCTTTCTTTTTCCACCAAGGGTTCGGCGAAGCACGCGCGCGTGGAAAAAATTCGCGAGGCTCTGCGCATATTGAAAGCCCGGGCGCCGGAACTCTGTGCCGATGGCGAACTGCAAGCCGACGCGGCGCTAATCGCGCAAATCGGCCAATCCAAGGCCCCCGGTTCTCCGGTCGCGGGACACGCGAACGTGTTGATCTTCCCGGACCTGGACTCCGGCAATATCGCTTACAAACTGGTCGAACGGCTCGGCGGCGCTCAGGCGCTGGGCCCCATTCTGCAGGGCCTGGACCGCCCGGCCAACGATCTTTCGCGCGGGTGCTCCGCCGACGATATCGTCAATGTGGTGGCCATCACGGCGATGCAAGCCATCGCCCGGCAGGAAAAATTCGTTGGAACCACGGATGGACACGGATAAGCACGGATGAAAGCAAAGAAGAATTTATTTTCTAACTGAAATCATGCTCAATAGAAATCACTTCTGCTCTTCTTACTCCTTTTCTTTTTTCCTGTTTTTATCCGTGTTCCTCTGTGTGCATCCGTGGTTCCATCCCCCTTCGGTATTTGCCCAAGAGGGAGCGGCGCAGGAATTGGCCGTCAATCTGGCCGAAGGACGCGTAATCGTTTGCGCCGCGAAGGACGGAATCATACTGGCCACGGTGGATGCGCACAAGGAAGCTGGGTCGCGGCCTCCGGCTGTGGCTTCGTTGGGACCGCTGCGCGCCGGCGTGATTCTGGGCGCGGTGGAGTGGGTGAAGCCGGAATCCATGGACCCGCCGGTCCGCCTGGATGCGGAATTTCCGCGGCTTGCGGCTGCCGCCGTCGCCTCCACGGGCGCGGAGAAATCTTCCGCAACGGCCAGTGACATTGAATCCATCGGCGTGTCCGTTCTGGAGCGCGTGCGTGTACTCGCGGGCCAGTTGCACAATAAGATTAATTTGGGGGAAGACGAGCCGCTGGTCCGCATTGTCCTTGCGGATTACGTGCCGGGTTACGGTCCCGAAGCCTGGACGCTCGATTATTTTGTTCGCCAGGACCAAGTTGCAAGCAGCTACTGGAGAACGCGCGTCTTACGCCCCAGCTATACGCAGCTTTACCCGCCGGAGAAAGGTCAGCCACACACGCTTGTGGAAGTCCGCTACCCATCCGCTGATCGCGCGAAGGATGAACCGGAGCTGCGCGATCTGCTGCAACAGAATGATCCGCGACTTACAACCATCCGCGCTGCGAATGCGGGCGTGGCAAAGTCGGTGACGTTGGTATCGGAAGGCCAGAGCCAGAAGTCGGACGCAGCGAATGACATCAATTTTCTGAGAGCGGCTTTACCCGCGGTTGTGCCGCCGGAAACCGAAATCACGATGGCTGATGTGGATTTCGACAAAGGATTTCAGTGGGTGATGCATCCGCGCGGACCAGCCGTTGCTCCCCCCGCGAACGATAAACCGCAGGAGCCGGGCGCGCCCACGTTGCGCAGGAAATCGGAACAATGAATGAAGGGGGTATTCGATGACCGCCACTCCTAACCCATTGCCGTCAAAATTATCGGGCGTCACGATTCGCGCGGTTCAGGAACACGAACTACCCGCGGTGGATCGCATTTTTCGCTTGGCCTTCGGAACGTTCCTCGGCCTGCCGGACCCGATGAAATTCTCCGGTGACGCCGACTTTATCCGCACGCGATGGCTGGCGGACCCCTCCGCGGTGATTGGCGCGGAGCTTGACGGAGAATTGGTGGGAACAAATCTTGCAACGCGCTGGGGCAGCGTTGGATTCTTCGGACCGCTCACGATTCGTCCGGACCTGTGGAACAAGGGGATCGCGCAGCTCTTGATGGGTCCGACGATGGAATTATTTAATGAGTGGGGAGTTCGGCATGCAGGCCTGTTCACATTTGCCTCCAGCGCAAAGCACGTGGGCTTGTATCAAAAATTCGGCTTCTGGCCGCGCTTTCTTACGGCCCTGATGGAGAAGCCGATAGGGACAGAATCTACGTCCACGCAGTGGACGCGCTTCAGCGCTCTTTCCGGCCCGGAAAAACAGGCTTGCCTGGAAGCTTGCCGCGAGCTGACCTCTTCGATCTTCGAGGGACTCGACCTGGTGCGCGAAATCCTGGCGGTGGATGTTCAACGTCTGGGAGATACGCTGCTCACCTGGAGCGGCAGCCAATTAGTTGGGCTGGCCGTTTGCCACGAGGGACCCGGAACAGAAGCAGGCACCGGAAAATGCTACATCAAATTCGGCTGTGCGCGCGGCGGACCGGGCGCCGCCAGAGAGTTTCGCCGCTTGCTGAATGCTTGCCGCGAGTTCGGCCTGTCCATGGACGCAAACACCCTCGTCGCAGGCGTGAATCTTGCGCGCCTGGACGCCTATCGCGAAATGCTGCAAGCAGGATTCCGGACCATGACGCAAGGAGTAGCCATGCAGCGGAATTCGGATCCAGGATACAACCGGCCTGAAGTTTTCGTCATGGATGACTGGCGTTAAGAGCTATGGTTTCCCGGAACCATCGGGCGACTTCGACGCCGCTGGCGGGTCCGTAGGTGATTCGCTTTCAATGGGCGTGAAATCGCTCCACTTCACGATGGCGCGGATGGGCACGCGCACATCGCCGGCCATGATGGATTCATCCGAGCGCGAGTATGCGGGGAACCAGAAATTCTTGCCGATCTGCTGGCGGTAGGTTTCAAATACACTGAAGGGCAATTCGGAAGAAGTGACGTCGCCTAATTCCGTGACCCACTTGCCCATCATTTTTACGATGACCAGGTCCTGCTCGTCCACCCACACGACACCGGAGAAATAGGCGTGCGCGCGTTCCAGGGCGCGGGGTTTTATGGAGAAAAAGTATGCACTCAGTTCATCGAGCGGCTGTTTTCCCCCAAAAGTAATTTCATACTTGGGAAGCTGCGCAGTAGTTATCGGAAATAGCGGAGTCGCCGCCAGCAGATCGGAATCGCCCCGCTGAATATCGAGATAATGGAGCGTGGCCGGGGGACGGCTCAGCGGTTTCTCGTAAATTTTGCCGTCGCGCGAAATTGTCTGCCGCGTAATGATTTCCAGCTGGCCGGTGGGCTTGTTGTCATGGCCGATTTCCTCGACGCGCACGCTTTTCTGAAAGCTATATCCCGCGATCGCGCGAACCATTTCGTCTTCCCTTGCCGCAAATCTGCGGATAATCTCCGCGGGAGGGATCGAAGGCGGTTCGGGTGTGGTAGGCGGCGGAGGGATTGGGAATTTCGTGGATTCACGCGGCTTCATGGGTCCGCCATCCTGCGAGCACGCAGGGATTGGCATCGTGGCCAGGAACATCGCCACCGCGCAAATTGCCGTCCATGGAAACGAGCGAGAATTCATAAGGATTGCTTCCTGCCGTTGGATGCGTTCACCGTGACTTTTGTAGCATGGGTTTCAGGAAATCGGGCATCTTAATTCTTGGCCCTCGGGGTGAACCGATCCGCCTCCATATGGATTGACCATTGGGCGGTCCCGGCAACGATTTGCGCTCCGCGGACCGCGAGACCTCTGCTACAATCGCGCGGCTGCAAAATAGCAATCCAGACGTGCCGCATGGCCACCGAAACTCTTGCCAAACGATTTCATGTATCAGGAAGAGTGCAGGGCGTGGGATACCGTTATTTTGCAGAACGCGCGGCGCTGCGTCTTGGCGTTCGTGGCTACGCGAAGAATCTGTCCGATGGCCGCGTGGAGGTTTATGCCATTGGCACGTCCGCGCAACTGGACGAGCTGCGGGAGAAACTCAAGCGTGGCCCAATAATGGCAAGGGTTGACCAGGTGGACGAGAAGGTGGCGGAGATTCTGCCGGAATTCGCCAATCGTTTCACAATTGAATCAGAGAATTGAATTCAGGGAGCCGGAGCAAACGGAATGAACCATTTGAAGGAATTGATTCGAGAAGTCCCGGATTATCCTAAGCCGGGAATTTTGTTTTACGATTTGACCACGCTTCTGAAGAATCCTGCCGGATTTCACAGCTTGGTGGACGAATTGTGCGGCCATTACGAGGGCAAGCCTGTGGACACCGTCGTGGGCATCGAAGCGCGGGGATTCATTCTGGCTCCGGCGCTGGCCTACCGGCTGGGCGCGGGTTTCGTTCCTGTTCGCAAGCCGAAGAAGCTGCCGGCGAAAGCGGTTTCGGTCACCTACGATCTGGAATACGGCACGGACACGCTTGAAATTCACGAAGACGCGATCAAGCCCGGCGCGCGCGTCCTGATCAGCGATGATTTGCTGGCCACGGGAGGCACTGCGGCGGCAACCGTTGCGCTAGTGCGGAAACTTGGCGGTCTGGTTGTCGGCGCATCGTTCGCAGTCGAATTGACGTTTCTCAATGGCCGAAACAAATTGCCGGGGATAGATGTTTTTACGATGATTCAGTACGACAAGTAAGCGGTGAGGTTTTCAGTGGCGCAGGCTTCAGCCTGTGGGGGTTGGGTCGCCTCGGATTAAACCCCGCAGGCTGAAGCCTGCGCCACTAGACCTCCTCCGCCTGTGATGGTTTTGCCGGCGATATTTTTTGCCCGCGCTGGCGGACAACCTCGAAGAGAATCACGCCGGCGGCGACCGAAACGTTCAACGCTCGCACCGGGCCCGTGGTAGGAATGGAAACCAAAAAATCGCAGCGCTCGCGAGTGAGCGCGTGCAATCCCTTGCCCTCCCCGCCTAAAACGATTCCGACGGGAACCTTCAAATCCACATCCGTGTGGCGCTGTTCCGCGCGCTCGTCGAGTCCCACGAGCCAGTAGCCTGCCTCTTTCATTTCTTCCATCGCGCGAACCAGATTCTTCACTCGCGCGACCGGCAAGTGCGCCAGCGCGCCGGCCGAAGCCCGCGCCACCGTTTCGGTGAGCCCGGCGGCGCGGCGTTCGGGGATCACGACGCCCTGCGCTCCGGCAGCGAGCGACGTGCGAATAATCGCGCCAAGATTCTGCGGATCCTCGACGCCATCCAGAAGTACCAGCAGATTGGGAGCGCCACTGGCATCGCGCGGCTTCAGTAAATCTTCAAAGCTCGTCGCTGGCGCTGCCGCCTGGAAGGCCACCACGCCTTGATGCTCCCGCGTTCCCGCGGTGCGATCGAGTTGGATGCGCTCCTCAAAACGCACGGGGACGTTCAGCTTGCGCGCGAGGCGCACCAATTCTTCGATGCGGGTGCCGTGGCTGCCCTTGGCAATCATCAGCGAATCCAGCGGGCTATTGGCTTCGAGCGCTTCTCGGACGGCATGTATGCCGGTCAGGCGGTTCATGGATTTCAAGTTCTCCTGTTTCATCATGCGTGGCGCGCAATTCCAAAATGCGCCCGCGTGCGGTTTTGTAGCGCCAGCGTCTCGTCGGCAGGTTTGCGGGTTCTCGATTCGAGGAAAGCAGTCGGCGAGACGCCGGCGCTACATAAACCCCGCGTTCCGCTAACCAATGTATCGCGAGCTCAGCGCTCCAGCGTGACGATCGCCTGCGCGGCAATCGCTTCTCCGCGCCCAATCGCGTCCACGCCTTCATTTGTCTTGGCTTTCAAATTGATCATCGCGGCGGAAATTCCCAGAGATTTTGCGAGAGCTTCGCGCATCGCGGGAAAATGCGGGCCGAGCTTTGGTTTTTCGGTGATCACAATCGCATCAATGTGCGCGATGCGCAATTTCATTTCATTCAGCAATCCGCTCACGTGCTCCAGAAAACGAAGGCTGGATGCATCTTTCCATTTCGGATCGGTGTCTGGAAAATGCGTGCCGATATCGCCCAAGCCCGCCGCGCCCAGCAGCGCATCGCACAGCGCGTGCACCAGCGCGTCACCATCGGAATGGCCCACGGGCCCTTTGTGGAAAGGGATCTCGATACCGCCGAGAATCAGCTTGCGCCCTTCAGCGAGGCGGTGCAGATCGTACCCAATTCCCGCACGGGTCATCGGGCAGCGCGCTCCTGACGCAGATAAAATTCCGCAAGTTCCATGTCGCCAGGCCGTGTGATTTTCAAGTTGCTCACGGATCCGGGGACGACGTGAACGTCGCGGCCCATGCGCTCAACGAGTCCTGCTTCGTCCGAAGCGGAAACTCCATCGGCGCGCGCGCGCCCAAACGCATCGATCAGCAGCGAAGCGCGAAACACTTGCGGCGTCTGCGCCAATACGACGCGTTCGCGTGGGATCGTGGCGATGATCAGCGCGATGTCGCCCGTGCCGCCCGGCGAAGACGCGCGCTTTACTTCCTTCACCGTGTCCATGGCGGGAATTCCCAGGATGGCGGCGTCGCAGGCGGCAGCTTCGGCGATCACGCGCTCGATCTGATCAAGCGTTACCAGCGGGCGCACCGCGTCATGCACCAGAATTAAATCTGTGCCCGGCGGAACCTCCGTCAGCGCGTTGGCCACGGAATCCTGCCGCGTATCGCCGCCGCGAACCATGCGAACCGGCCGACCAATTTTTTCTTTCGCGACGCTCGCGGCCACCGAATCCACCTCTTCCGCGCGCGTCGAAATTACAAAATCGGTGATCGCCGGGCAGGCCGCCAGCCGCCGCAGCGTGAAGAGCAGCAGAGGGACGCCATCCAGCGATAGAAATTGCTTGGGCGTGTCAGCGCCCATTCGAGTGCCTAGTCCGGCAGCAGGCAAAATTGCGGTTACGCGGTTCATCATTTTCTCGATGGTTCTCAAATGGGCCATTACGGGCCGCAATCAGGGAGCGGAAAAGCTTACACCAATTGGGGGTACTTATAAACAGGAGTCGCGGGCAAGATCAGATTTGCATTGGAATAAAATATAGTCTTATAATTATTTTATCGGCAGCCTTGCCGAGAAGGAGGTGATCCAGTGAGGTATTGGAAACTTTGATTGAATTGTAGGGAGAGGCGCTTGTGAGTTTGCCGAGTGCCTCTCTTTATCCCCCACCCAGGAATCCTGCCGTAAGAAATGCAGATTTTTTCCCACTGCAAGCAAGAACTCTTCCGACAAATAGTCCCGCCGAAAACTGTCCCGGCGCTGGCGGCCTTAAATCCCTTAAATAATCGTCCTCACGAATGGACTCTTAAGCTTTTGAGAAAAGAGCTGCACTCGATCGCTGAACACTGTCATGCGTGCTCGGCGGATCGCGCCGCTTCCCGTCCAGCAATGCGCCCAAAAACGATGGCGCGCGCCAGCCCATGCTCATTGAATCCCCCAGCGGTTTCGCCAGCAGAAAAAAGCCCCGGAATCACTTTGCCCCACAGATCCATTACCTGTGCTTTGCCATTGATGCGCAGGCCGGAAAGGCAATCGTGGAGGCAGGGCGTGGACCACGCGGCGAAAAACGGCGGCGTCCGAATTTTGTATTTGGGCGCAGGCTTTGCAAAGTCATCGTCCTTGGCGCCGTCCACGAATCGGTTGTATCGCGCGACGGTTTCTTCAAGCGCCGCGCCGGGCAGCGGCTGTTTCTGATATTTGCTGACGATATTGCCCGCCAGTTCTTTGAGCGATTCCCCTGTAAAAAACCAGCCGTCGGTATCTACGAACGGATGCGTGCAGGTCCAATTTTCGCGCTTCACGGCGTCGGCATCAAAAATGGCCCAGATCGGCCCGCCGCCTTCGCCCCATCCGCCGTTGGATTCGAGGCAAGGATTCCACCAGTCGAAACTGCTCGCGAATTCATTCACGAATCTGCGGCCCACTTGATTCACGTGAATCACATTTTGAAAATCCGCGACGAACAGGCCAATGCCACGCGCGATGCCGGCAATTGGACTATCCTTTAAATTCTCGCCGCGATGCCCGCCGCCTTGCGGGTAGCCAAATTGGTTCCCGATGACATAAGGCTTTTCAAAAATGTGCGAACGCGCCTGCGTCTCCACCGTTTGGCACGCCACACCCCACAGAGACGCACCAACCTGCATCGCGGCAATTTCACCATCGCCGGATTGCCGGGACCACGGCTCGCCCACCACCTGGTATTCCTCGGTAAGCCGCGGATCGAAAATCCTGCGGAAATTCACGTTGCTCGTATGGCCGCCGGTGCTAAGCACAACTCCCTTTTTCGCCTGGATATTCAGCGTCTTGCCTTCGTGTGTCGCGGTGATTCCCAGAACACGGCCGGAAAACTTACCCTCGCGGACGAGGCCTGTCATGCTGTGTTGGAGCAGGATTTGCACGCCGAGCTTTCGGGCGCTGGCTTCTAGTGGGCGCATGAGCGCGGTTCCGTTACCTCCGTTCGGCGCGTAGGCGCTGACTTCGCCGCTCCAGCGCACGGTTTGCGAGCGCATCACGTTTTGCGGGCCGCCGTCGGCGCCGTTCGGAGAAATATCGGGAAATTTGACGCCGTGCGCCAGCAGAAAATCGAATGAGGGAACGCTTTCATCGCAAAACGCGCGGACTACTTCGCGGTCACTGAACCGGTAATCGTGCCAGGCGATCAGATCCCGGTACATTGCGTCGGGCGAATCCACGATGCCGTATTTCTTTTGCAGGCTGGTCCCGCCGCCGAGGGCAATATTTCCGCCGCTTTCGATTCCATGTCCTCCAATATCGTGATTTTGCTCGATCGCGATTACGGCGGCTCCATTCTGAATGGCTTCGATGGATGCGGGGAGTCCGGACGCGCCTGCGCCAACCACAACCACATCAGCGGTGAGGTCCCAGTGCCGCGCAGCGCCAACAGCCGGAGTTTCTCTTGCGGAGATTCCACCGAGGGCGGCAGCGCCGATTCCCGCGGCGGCTTTTTTTACGAAATCCCTTCGCGCCAGGGGTGTATCTCTTGTGTCATTCTTCCCCATATTTAGCCCCCTTGTCTGTGGAAGTCATTGCTTCGACGAATGGACCATCAACTGCGCATAACCAGCGAATCCTTGCGAATCTGCGCGATGGACGCGGCACCCGACTGGGCCATCACCACTTGCAGTTCGCGGCGCAGCAGCGCGACCACGGTTTCCACGCCTGTTTGCCCGAACGATGCCAGTCCCCAGATATGTGGCCGACCGATTCCAACAGCTGTCGCTCCCAGCGCCAGAGCCTTGAAAACATCCGCGCCTCCGCGGAATCCGCTATCAATGAGCACGGGAATTTTACCGGCCGCGCCCTCGAGAACTTCTGGCAAGCATTCGATCGTGCTGCGCCCGCTGGCATCTTCGTGACCGCCGTGATTGGAAATTATCACGCCGTCCATTCCGTGCTTCGCTGCCAGCGCCGCATCCTCGCGCGTCACAATTCCCTTCAACACCATTTTGAGTTTTGTAAGATCGCGCACACGCTTCACGTCGTCCCAGCTCAGGTTGACGCTGTTTTCGCCCATCAGCGCGCCGACGGCACCCATCACGTCCATCGGAGCGTCCGCGCGAACTCTGGATACTTGCGGCAAACCGTCATGGCAGCCATCGCAGCGCTCATCGGCTGCGCGATCCAGGTCTCGGACTCCTGCTCTCTGCACGGATCTTGCGCCAATCGTGTTTGCGCCGCCATCATCCACGGTCCACACCAGCGCAGGACAACCGAGCGATTCGATGCGTTTGATCAGAGGCTCAGTCAGCGAATCCCCGAGCCCTGCAAACCACACCGGCTCCCCGCGCGCCGCAATCACCTCCTCAATTGTTTTTGGATCGGCCAGAATTGCTGCGGACCCGGCGAGAACTTGCAACGTGTGTGTCGAATTCGCCGCGCGCGCCACCGTTACGGCTCCGTTCGGATAGTAGGCATTCATGCGGCCCACAGGGGAAAAGAAAATCGGCGACTCCCAGGTCTTGCCGAAAAGACGAACCGACATGTCTACTTTCGTGATGCCGGTCAATCGGCGCAGGCGAATTTCATATTTCGCAAAGCCCGCGCGGTTGGCGAGCAGCGTCTCGTTGTTGAACGAACCGTCGGTGATAAATGTGTAATGCGCCGTGGAAAGTTTTGCGCGCGCGGCGGGGTCAAAATCGAAAACGTTCAGCGCTTCTTTCACGGATTTGATGACCACTGCATCCTGCTGGGGCAAC